>Ga0209509_1000615_pt1 | contig 31081 bp, 35 predicted proteins | sample BioC13SIPDNA_FD_185743 | JGI IMG/M metagenome (GOLD analysis project Ga0209509, IMG submission 185743) | Anaerobic biogas reactor microbial communites from Washington, USA - Biogas_R1_A C13 SIP DNA (SPAdes) (version 2) | ecosystem: Engineered > Bioreactor > Anaerobic > Unclassified | place...
TACCATCACGATCTCCTAAAATACAAATTTTCTTATCAGCAAAGAAACTTTTATCCATTTACTTTACCTTCCTTTCCGTTATATAAAAATTTTGAAATCGAAAATTGATGTCACTGCCAAATAGGCGTGTTTTCCTTAAGCTCAACCTTATGGTAAAATTTTTCAGTACATTGATAATAGATTTTACTTGAAAAATGAGCTTTTTGGGACCAAATTAACCCATACTAAGAACCATAATTGTCATTTTCACCCTTTTAATTTGGATTTGGGCACAATAACCCCTTTGTTTTTATCTTTGGTTTTTTGATCTGTTTGGTTAAAGCCCTAAATATCTGTTTGAAATTATGACCAATTACCTTAAAACCTATTTGTAAGGTACATTTGATTTTACCGCGCACTCTTAATCTTTTTGCACCCTGGCATCCTTTGATGGCCGAATTTGTTCCCTCAATCGCAGCGCGTTTGCTGATGTTTTCGTGTTTTATGTGAGGATCGTTTACTGTTTCCCGTACTTGAGATGCCAGTATGGATTTCTTGGATATCCTTACTACCATATCTCTCTTCTGTTCCTTTAGAGGACAATTGCACCGATGAGGACAGTTATTACAGACTTCTTTAGGAAAATGACTAGTAGTTATCTTGGTTTTGCTATTGTACTTGCTGCTGCTGGGAATTTGGCCTCCCGGACACTGTACCATTTCCATATCTTTGTTAAAGACAAAGTGATGAGCTGGTAGCTGTCCTTCGGGGGCTGTTTTGCCAGTCATATCAGTGTAATGGAGCTGGATTTCTATACCTTTGGAGTTGGCTTTATTTATCACATTCTCTCCGTAGTAACCGCCATCAGCGTAAATATCGCTGGCATTGGTATTATCTTTGATAATATCCATACGGTCCTGAAATATTTCTACATCGCTCTTGTTATTGGGTTCGACTGTGTAATCAACTATAATCTGAACATCATTTTCGCTATTACAGGTTTCGGTGAATGTGGCTGTATAACCCGATTCTTTTTTCCCGGCCTTATCCCGGTAAGTAGCATCTGTATCATACGCTGATTGTAGTGAATCGGAACTGACTTCTTTGCTTGCTTTGGCTTTGAATCGCCCGCTGTTTTCATCGCAATTAGCCTGTTCATTGAGGAAGCGCAGCAGGATTTTCACCTTTTCTAAATCAGCGATAGTTTTATGGTTTTGGGATAGGACATATATTTCACTCATTAAATCCAGTACAGCCTGTAATCTACTGTCTAACTGGCTATTCTTGGTCTGGTATAATAATTTGTTCTTGAAGGAATCTTCCAGTACTTTGTTTAGATTCTCGCTGCGATAAGCGACGGGTATGGCTCTTACTGCTTGTGCCAGTACATCATGAGCCAGGGAAAGACGACCGGCTTTCTTGATATTGGGACTAATTAAAGTGGAATCTATGCGTAGTTCATCAGTTTTAAGCCCGACTAAACCAAGGAAATTCCGGGTAAGTATTTCAAACTGTTGAAAAGCCAGAGCCTCCTTTTCGGGATATTCTTTGGAATAACGAACCACTCTCTCTCGAAAGTTGTACAAGGTCCGTTCTCCCAAGTATATTTCACCGATATTTTCTATTCCCAGAGCATATTGTACCTGGTAATTAAAATAGTACTGATCTAGCAGTTCCTGGTCAGTGTAATCAAACAAGTGTTTAATAATCTCCAGGCCTACTAGTATATTGATAGGAAAGTTGGGCCTTCCCCATTCCAAACTATAGAGCGGAGCAAATAGTTCTTCTCTAATAAGGCAGAAGACCTGTTCATAAAATACCATTGACCAGGAATTTTTAAGCCGTTTAGCTACAACGGAGTTGAACCGCTGGAAATCGCTAAATACTTTTCCTTGAAGATGATCATTATTTGGCTTAAACAATTTGAAAAACCTCCGAATTTCTGGTTTATCGTTGTGTTTCTTCTATTTTCTCTATAATACTTCGCTATTCGGTAAGGTTTTTCCTGCTTGCTGATACGACTTTTTTGACTTTTTGCAGTGACATCAAATTTAAATTTAATTCAGCTTTTTTATCCGAAATCATCCCCTTGCGGCTAAAATATTTGCGACCGGCTTTTCATCCCCCAACACCGGTATAAGATCAATTTTATTAGAGTTTCTAAAGAAAAGAAAGCACGGGAATAGTTCTTTTGCAACTGTTCCCGTGCCTGTCGTGCTTCTCCTGGATTATAAGTATGCGATTGAGACTATTCTGCGTACTGTCTGGTTACTGTATTTCTCATCTAGCATTTCTCGGTGTATATTCACAAAATTGTAGACATCTTCAGTAATATAGCCTTTGTCTTGTAGCAAGCGGAAGGTGTTCTCATAATAAACACTTATGCCGTAGGTAGATCTTCCGTCTCGGAAGCGGTTGGTTTGAGGTAGATTGGAGCGCTCGATAGCAAGCGTGAAGTTACCAATGTCGCTTTCACTATGGCGTAACACCTGCGAACGGACCATTTCTTCGTTGGACATGTTTTGATAATCAGCCTTTACCTCATTTTCATCTATCTTGATCGTTCCCTGATCAGGAATCAGTATTCCCACCATATGTTTGATCAGAGTGGTCTTGCCTGATCCATTTGGTCCTACTATACCGTAGACAGATCCTTTGGGCACAGTTACATTCACATTATGTAAAGCCTGAAACCCGTCAAAAGACTTACAAAGGTTTAGTACTTTAATCATTATCTTCTTGACCTCCTTCACATAAAATTACAAACTTTCCACAGCAGCCACTATTTCTTCCTTACTAATGCCCAGATAGATAAGCTCTCGTGCCAGTTTCAGTACTTCTAACAATAGTTGCTCGGTTTTCTCGCTATTTTCGCCGGGTTCTGTCGAAGCTACAAAAGTGCCTTTGCCTGTTACCTGATACACATAGCCTTCAGCTTCCAGATCCCGATAGGCCTTTTGAATGGTATTGGGGTTGATTGCCAGATTCTGAGCCATTTCACGTACAGAAGGGATTTTCTCATCTGGTTTTAATATGCCGCAGATGATCAATTTTTTCAGTCCATCTCGAACCTGCTTGAAAATTGGTCTGGGATCTTTCAAATCTATATTTATAATAATAATCACCTCCTACTGCAAAATAAAAAATTCGCGTGTACCATGTGTACTATATTGCATAATACACACAAAGCATTTTTATGTCAAGCGAAAGCAAAAAACCCAGGGTCCCCTCATTGCAACTGTACGTTATTTGCAATGAGGGTTCATTTTTTTGTATAATCTGGTTAGATAAAATACGGAAAGATTTATGGATATGACCAAACGAGAAAAATTGATTGAAAGGCTACTGCAAAGGTCTTCTAATTTTGAATATGATGAAGCAAGAACCTTGCTTCCCAGGCTTGGCTACTCTGAAGAAACCCGTGGCTGTACTTCGCTTTAGTGCTTCTACTTGACAAAAAGTGAAAATAATGTAACAATAATAACAGTCTTTACACCACAAGGAAAACTAAAGCAGTGCTCCTGTTGCTCGGACAGGGGCATTTTATTTTGGCAGAAAGGAGGGAAAAAACATGTCAATTTTTATATTAGATTCATTAATAATCTTTGGGTTAAACCTGTTTAGCACTTGTATGGGAAACTTAAAAACATCTTTCCTGGCGCAAAAGACGATCAAGCCTGTTTATGTAATTACTTTTATCGATGCCCTGGTATTTGTTTATGCTTTCAAGTTGATTGCGACTTCTTCCGGTTACGGATATATACTGGCCTTTGCTTTAGGCAGGTTGTCCGGAGTATTTTTGGCCAATAAAATTGAAAAGAAGCTGGCGTTTGGCCTGCTTGAAATAGATGTTTATAAACATCCCGAAGAAGGCAAGATTTTGGCGGACAACCTGCGAGAGCAGGGATATTCAATAACCACTACCCTGGGCTATGGCGTGGGGGGCAAGGAACGGTTGGTGCTGACCGCAATCCTGCCGCGCAAGCAGTTCCCTGACTTCTATGCAATAATGGAGCAGGATGGCAAGGTGAACATGTCAGTCAAATCCATAACGAAAACATACGGCAAAGTAGGCGGTATTAATGTGCTGGCGGAATAGGATGAGTTGCGCTTAAGCCAGCAGGCCTTTGATAATCATGGATATTATCAAATTTCCATTGAGCTGGGAAAAATTCATTTAAATGGGTTTTTCCCAGAATCCCATTTTCCTCTCCCCAGAGCTCAATATACTCCGCCAGTAATCGAATCTCTTCCAGCTCATTTTTCAAACGAAACTCCATTTACTTTCCCCCTGTAAATTGCAGAACCAATATGGTGATATCATCGGACTGCTTCACTTCTTACACAAAGTCGCGGGTAGAGCGTAAAATAACTTTTACGTTTTTTATTAAATTGATTAACAGGTCAATGATCTCACTTATCTTGAAACACCTTCCAACAATTCGATGCCTGTTATTTAAAGCGGAAGCAAGAAAAATTTGATTATAAAAGAAAACTTTCTATATGGAATTAAACTAATTCTGCTGAGATAGCAAATTTTAATAGAACGATTGGGCTTTCGAAAGAGAGGGGGGCGAGTTTCTAGCGCAGTGATATTGAATACATAGAAGAAGGCTTCTTATTTCTTTGCCCCCAAACAATATTTAACAGGTATGTAATACAAATAGCACGGCATCGTATTAATTTATAACGAGGTAAAATATGTCCCCCGCGTCCATAATAGTGAGCAAAGCGAACATCAGTGCTGCCCGCAGGGTGCTTCTTTAAACGGTCGGGTTCCTATTAACAAAACAGGCGGCAGGTTCTAATCCCCTGCCTCGTTCCGACCCTATCAACAATGCTTATAGATTAAGGAGGAATGAGCAATGGAAAGCAAAACTAACGAACAAGCCAAAATCATGGGCAAACTTATCTCCCGTTGCTGGATGGATGAGGTCTTCAAGCAGCGTTTCATCACTGACCCGGCAGCTGTGATGCGGGAAGCCGGGCTTTCGCTTCCTTCTGGGGTGGAAATAAAGGTAGTAGAGAATACGGATAAAATAAACTATGTGCTGCTGCCGGCTCGGCCGACTGAACTTTCCGATGAGCAGTTGGATGCGGTAGCTGGTGGTGACCGTGCTCTCTCTCCTTGGTTAACCTCTATTTATACTGAATCATCCTGTGACTGTGATTATTAATTAACTTGATTACAGCATCTTTGGCTCTAGGAATGCTCGTATTATTCTTTTACTGTTGGCGCAGTAAACTGGCTGCGGCCAATACTAAAGCATAGTTAGCTCATTCTGGTTATTGCAAACCGGCCAGGTTCAGGTGACTTGGGGAGGAATAGATAGTTGATGAAGAGTAGCTCGTTAAAAAATGAAAATCAATTGCTGCTTCAAGCAACTATTGATCCGGAGGCCTTTGCCGAGATTTATGATTATTATTTTACCCGGGTATACAATTATGTCCGTTCCCGGGTTAACCGGAGCAGTGTGGCCGATGACCTTACCAGCCAGATTTTTGAGAGAGTACTGTTCAAACTGGATAAATTTCATCCCGAACGAGGTTCATTTCATACCTGGCTTTTCACCATCGCCCACAACATCATTACCGATTATCTGCGTTACCAGGAACAGCGACATACAGTATCGTTGGATGCGGTACGGGAATTAGCCTGTGCCAGAAATGGCCCGGAGGAAGCATACATGTTGCAAGAGAGCCAGCAAGATCTGCAAGCAGCACTGGAACTGTTAAACAACCGAGAACGCAATCTCATTGGCCTGAAATTCTGGGCAGGGCTTAATAATCGCCAGATCGCACAAATGACCGGTTTGAGTGAAAGCAATGTGGGGGTCATATTATACCGTGCGATTCGTCGCTTGCAACTTGCTTTGAAGAAGGAGGCCTTTGAAAATGAATAAACAGGAGCGGATAAAACAATTCAACCACGCTGTTGATCTCCTGTTGGAAGGTAAAGCAAAAGGACTTCTACCTGGCGACGGAACCTGCAATAAGGAGCTGGAGCTGGTGCAAAAGCTTATGCAGCTTGATTCCAGCAAGCAGAGCAAGATCCGTCAACCCCTTCGCCAATCTCTGCAGAGCATGATAAAAAACACCATTAATCCGGAATCTGACCGTAAGTCTGAACTCAGTGATGACGAACTGGAGGGCATAAGTGCCGCAGGTGACAGCTGGGATAAGGGGACAGGTCCTGTGTCCCCTCCCCGACGCTGCCAATAATACTTTTTGCTCTGCTTTGGCTAAGATTGGGGTTTGCCAATCAAGGGATAGCTGTTTCCAGTTTTAAAATCTGTATTAGGGAATGATATCATGGGCGATAACCTCAAATTATCCTTTCGTCCGGATCTGCAAATCATGGAAGAAGCAGGCAAGATCTACTTGCAGAGCCCGGTACGGAGCTTGGTGTGCCAAAGAGTTTCCCGCGGCTTACGGCAGTTGATGAAGACATTGACCGCCGGTGGCGGCAGTGAAGATTTTTTGAGTGAACTGGCCTTTAGGGAAGATGGGGCAGGTGGAGTGGCAAAGTTCTACTACCACCTGCAACAATTCATCGAGCGAGGCTTCATATCCTATAATGTGATGATGGAACAGGAAATCCTGGCTATTTACACCCCCTTCTCCGGAGCCCCTCTTTTTAATGAAATGCTTTTTAAGCAAAAGCGACGCTACAGGCTTTCCCGCTTTACTTACAGCCGGCGGGACGAGCAGGAAATCATCCTGGAATCCCCGCAGGAAATCATCCTGGAATCCCCGCTGGCCAATGGCCGTGTTGTCCTGACCCATTGGCTGGCAGCTGCAGTACTTCATCTCCTGGCTGAAGCATGTACTGCCGGTGAAATAAGGACGCAATTCCCAACCTTGCCGAAAAAATCGTTACAACTCTTTCTTGAGCTCTTGCTCTCTGCCGGCATACTGGAAGAGGTGGATGATGCTGGTATCTCTCCCGGAGAAGGGGATGAAGTGCTGCAGCAGTGGGAGTTTCATGACTTGCTTTTTCATGCCCGCAGCCGCTTGGGTCTTCATGAACAACCGGTGGGAGGGACCTATCGCTTTCGGGAGCGGATTGCTCCCTTATCAGCGGTAAAGAACCCCATGTCCAGCGAGCGTATTAAGCTTTACCGGCCGGATGTGGAGAAACTTCAAGAAGATGATTATCCTTTTTCCCTGGTATTGGAGGAAAGAAAATCTATTCGGAATTATGCGGAAAAGCCCATTAGCGTTGAGCAATTAGGTGAATTTTTGTACCGCAGCGCCCGCATAAAAGAGCTTATTAAAGCTAATCCGCCGGCAGGTTTATTATATGAGGCCAGTAATAGGCCTTACCCGGGGGGAGGGGCTGCTTATGAATTGGAAATCTATCTGGCAGTCAATGAATGTGAAGGTCTAGCGGGCGGCTTGTATCATTACGATCCCTGGCAGCATGAACTGGAAAAACTATCGACCAGGACAAGCGAGGTTGAAGGATTATTAAAATACTGTTCCACTGCTGCTGGGCTGAAGGAACTGCCCCCTGTTTCCTTGCATATTACGGCTCGTTTTCAGCGGGTGGCGTGGAAATACCAATCGATAGCCTACAGCGTTATCCTGAAAGACGTGGGAGCACTCTACCAGACCCTGTACCTGGTGGCCACCGCTATGGACCTGGCACCAACGGCTATCGGCAGTGGACCTGCTAAGCTATTGTCCCGTATGGCCGGTCTGAACTACCTGGAAGAATCAGCGGTAGGGGAGTTTATCCTGGGGAATAAACGCATTTAACTGCTAATTTTCAACCTGCAGATTGTAATAAAGTTCAAACTCCATCTCTAATTTTATTAACCATACTTAAATGAAGGAGAAAAGGGGCAATTCGTTCAGCAGAACCATCCCCATGATCGAGTAAGGACTATGCATGAAAAACCACAATTCAAAGCGCATTTTAATATTCATATAATCAAGGAAGAAAAAGCGGTTTTTCTTCTGTCGGAGCTGGATTGCTATGTATTGCAGGGCCGTATTTATTGCCTGCTGGCACCGCTGCTGGACGGAAAGCACAATGTTGATCAAATTATTGATCATCTGGCTGGTCAGGCTTCTATCGCTGAAATATACTACGCCCTGGCACTTTTGGAGAAGAAAGCCTATATCACAGAAGCCGGGGGGGATTTTCCCCGGGAGCAACTGGCCTTCTGGTCGGCGCTAGGGGTTGAAACTCCTGTGCTTTTAGAGAAGGTAAAAAGCAATTCTGTTTCCGTAATATCTCTGGGCAGTGATCCCACTGGGACTTTGCTATCAATCTTGCAAGAAATGCAGCTGGAAATAGCAGCAAAAGCAGAGCTGCTGATTGTGCTGGTGGATGATTACCTGCAACCGGAACTGGAGGAATTAAACCAGAAATTTTGCCGGGAAAAACAGTCTTGGATACCGGTCAAGGCCAGGGGCAGCATTCCCTGGCTGGGTCCCCTATTTATTCCGGGGAAAACGGCCTGCTGGCAATGCCTGGCCCAACGTTTGCAGAACAACCGGGATGTGGAAGAATATATTCGCCGGCAGCAGGAGCTTCAATCCCCGGTAAACATACCCCCGGGCACTCTGCCGGCTACCCGCGCCCTGGTTTGGAACCTGCTGGCAGTGGAAGTGGCCAAGCAGTTGCTCAATGGACGGAGCCTGTTTTCTGAAAACAAGATGATTAGCCTGGATATATATAACATGAGTATAGAAAGCCATACTCTGGTAAAAAGACCCCAGTGCCCAATCTGTGGGCAAGCGGCTGATATACATAAAGCAGCCCAGCCTCCCTTGCTGCAATCTACTCGAAAGCTATTTACCTTTGACGGGGGACACCGGAGCATTTCGCCGGAAGCAACCCTGCAAAAGTATGGACATCATGTTTCCTCTATTACCGGTGTGGTGAAGTTCCTCCATAACCCGGTCAAAGCTGATCCCTTCCTGAAAGTGTATCACTCCGGACATAATTGTGCCACCAAGTATGGAAACCTGGCTTTCCTGCGCGGCGGTTTGCGTTCCCAGAGTGCTGGAAAAGGTATGAGCGAGATGCAGGCCAAAGCCGGTGCCCTTTGTGAAGCCGTAGAACGTTATTCCGGCGTATTCAGGGGGGAGGAGGCCCGGATAAGAGCCAGCTACCGGGAACTGGGGGAAGAGGCGATTCATCCTAACCAGATTATGAATTTCAGCTCTACCCAGTACCTGCACCGGGAACTTTCCAATGCCAGAGCGGGCAAGTTTAACTAGGTGCCCGAACCCTTTGACGAGAATCGGGAAATGGACTGGACAGCGGTATGGTCCCTAACTCGTGAAAAATTCCGCTACTTGCCCACGGCCTTTTGTTACTTCAGCCACCCGGAAAATAAAACGCTTGTTTCCTGTTCCAATGGCAATGCTTCCGGCAATATCCTGGAGGAAGCCATTTTACAAGGTTTTTTTGAACTGGTGGAACGCGATAGTGTGGCCATTTGGTGGTATAACCGTCTCCAGATGCCAGAAGTAGATTTGGCCAGTTTCAACGATCCCTTTATTCACGAAATGCAGCGTTATTATCGCCGGCATGATCGGGAAATCTGGGTTTTGGATTTAAGCAGCGATTTAAATATCCCGGCATTTGCCGCACTGACCCGTAAAAGCAGCGGTGGCCAGGAGGCCATCATGATGGGGTTTGGCGCTCACTTCGATGCCCGCCTGGCCCTTATACGGGCTTTAACCGAGCTTAATCAGATGATGCTTTTTGTCCTGGAACTGGAAAATGGCAAATGGGGGGAAGAAAGTATTATTGATAACGCTACCCTGGAATGGCCGAAGCAAGCCACGGTGGCCAATCAGCCTTATCTGCTTCCCCATTCAGGCAAAAGCGTGCGAAAAGCCGGAGACTATAACAATTTGTCCGGGGAAGATTTCCTGAGCGATATAGAAAGCTGTCGCCAAATCATAGAGCGTAAGGGCATGGAAATGCTGGTCCTGGAGCAGACCCGACCCGATATCGGCATAGCGGTGGTTAAGGTAATTGTACCCGGTTTAAGGCACTTTTGGAAACGCCTGGCCCCCGGTCGCCTGTATGAGGTGCCGGTGGAAATGGGCTGGCTTCCGCTACCCAGGCTGGAAAGCGAGATGAATCCTATTGGGGTGTTTTTGTAAGAAGAGAAACGGGGAACAGGTTCCCCGTCTGGTGTTTCATCCTTCGGTTTTTTTCAACTTACAGGTCGTAATACAGCTCAAACTCCATGGGATGGGGGATTTCATTAACTTTTCGAGCTTCCCTGCGTTTGTTTTCAATCCATATCTCTATCAGGCGCCGGGGAAATACCCCCCCAGGAAGCAGGAATTCATAATCCTTTTCCAGGGCATCCAGGGCCTCATCCAGTGAGCGGGGCAGGGATTTTATCTGAGCCTGTTTTTCCGGCGGCAGCTTATATAGGTTCATGTCATAGGGGCCAAAACCCGCGGCCACAGGGTCAATCTTCTTTTGCACACCGTCCAGCCCGGCCATCAAGATAGCGGAGTAAGCCAGGTAGGGGTTGCAGGTGGCATCGGAAGAGCGAAATTCGAAACGCTTGTGATAGGGGCTTTTGGCGTAAGCCGGTACCCGGATTACCGCACTGCGGTTGGCGGTAGCAAAACAAACGCTTACCGGAGCTTCATAGCCCGGAATAAGGCGTTTGTAAGAATTGGTGCTGGGATTGGTAAAGGCCAGCAAAGCTGGAGCATGCTGTAGGATACCGCCAATAAAGTTCAAGGCCAGTTGGCTCAGGTTAGAGTAGCCACTGGCATCGTAGAATAAGGGTTCGCCGTTTTTGAAAAGGTGCATGTGTACATGCATACCGTTGCCAGCTTCGGCAAAGATGGGCTTGGGCATGAAGGTAACGGTTTTACCTTCCTGAAAGGCCAGGTTTTTAATGAGATACTTGGCCAGCATGGTTCTATCCGCCATTTCCCGCAGGGGACCAAACTCTACCTCAATTTCAATCTGTCCCGGACCACCTACTTCATGATGATGGTATTTGACGGGAATCTTGTTTTCTTCCATCAACAGGCACATACGAGCTCTCAGATCATAGAGCATATCCTGCGGGGGAGCTACATGATAACCGCCGTTTGCCGGGATTTTGTAGCCCAAGTTCTGCTTCTCATTGTCTCCGCTGTTCCAAATAGCCTGCTTAGCATCTATGGTAAAACCGCTCTTCTGCGGGGAACATTCATAACTGACATGATCAAAAACATGAAACTCGAATTCCGGCCCGATCCTCATCTCATCAGCAATACCAGTGGATTTCATGTATTCTTCCGCTTTGACCGCTATGCTGCGTGGGTCCTGGTCAAAACGGTAATTGTCCGGTTGAGCTATAACAAAGATATCGCCTATCATGCTGAGGGTGGGAACTGCGGTAAAAGGATCGTAAACGGCGGTGCTGAGGTCGGGAATAAACACCATATCGCTATTTTCTACTGGGGCAAAACCATAATTGGAACCGTCAAAACCGATGCCGTATTCTAAAACTTCCGGTTTGAAACGGCCCAGGGGAATGCTGAGGTGGTGCCACCTTCCCAGCAGGTCTATTATCTTGAAATCAATCATTCTGATAGCTTGTTCATTGCAAAAATCCAGTGCCTCGTCAAAACTCTCAAACACTTATAAAGCCTCCTTTGCTTTATACAACAAATTCCGTGAGAATTATAGCAGATTCGTCGAACATAGTAAACATGGAGGACAAATAGTATACAATAGCGACCGCAGGGAGCATCAGTAGTACCAGCAGGATGAAGGACAATAAGTTAACAACTTAAGTGCCTGGCACCATTATTATGGAATAAAATTCTTCTCCAGATGGCGGTATATATACTCTTTTCGCTTAATAAAATGTATTACTCTTCGAGAAAAAAATTGTCAGATCATTCTGGGGGTGAATAAACTGAAGCGAATCCGCTTAGTCGTTCTTATTATAATAGCTTTGCTATTACTGGGATTAGCTGCTTCAGCCCGCAGCATAGAAGAATACTATATAAAATCTCAACTGGATCCGCAAATCGAACTCCAAGCCAGCATAAAAAACATGGCCACAATTGATAGCTACCGCTATAAGCTTACTTCATGCTTTACCGTGGCTGAACGGAAGGAGGTGATAAGTCGGGTAGAAGGAGAAAAGAGCGGTGCAAATACGCATATAAAGGGGGAGATGGTTAACACAGCTGTTGATATCTACTATATTGACCGCACTATCTACAATTACGATGCTTTTTCTAAGAAATGGCTGGTAATTGAAAGTGATACCAATAAGTCGGAGGAATTGCTCATTTCAGAACTCAATCCCCTGTCCAATTTTAGATTTAAACAGATAGCTGCGGTAGAAAAGTTAAGGTTTGAAGAGGTAGATGGAGTAGAGTGTTTGGTAGTGGGTTGCAGGCCCTCAATAGAAAGTCAGTTGTTAGAAAGCCTATGGAAGAGTTTTGATTACCACTTATGGTTGGATTACAAGGAAAGGATGGTAAAAAAAGCGGCCTTGACAGCAGTCAATAAGAAGGCCCCGGATACCAGGTTAAACCTGGTGGTAGAGTTCTCGGATTGGAATCAGAAAATTGATATTAGACCACCGGATACCAGCGGTACCAAAAAGAATTGAAGATTACCGGCAGGGGCTCAAGGCCCCTGCTTTTATGTTTCTCTACCCCTAAATCTCGATTTAATTGCACCTTTCCCTTCAAGTTGTTATAATCCACTTTATAGGGAGGGATTTGCATTGGATCTGGTAAAGGTTGAAGTTTTATTTGATCGGGAAACCCTGAAGAAAAAAGTCGCAGAAATGGGAAAACAAATCTCCCGGGATTATAAAGGCCGGGATTTGCTGGTTGTAGGTATATTAAAGGGCGCTTTTGTTTTTATGGCTGATTTAATCAGGGAAATGGAAGTTCCGGTAGAGCTTGATTTTATGGATGTCTCCAGCTACGGCATCTCAACTTCCTCTTCTGGTGAGGTGCGAATTGTTAAGGATCTGGAATATTCCATAAAGGATAGGGATGTCCTTATTGTTGAAGATATAGTTGACACCGGTTTGACTTTAAAATATATTTGTGAAATCTTGAGAAACAGGAATCCGCGCAGTTTGAGGATTGCCTGTCTACTAGACAAGCCATCCCGGCGAAAAACGGATATTCATCCTGATTATGTAGGATATACCATTCCGGATAAATTTGTAGTGGGTTATGGTTTGGATTATGCGGAACAGTACCGGCATTATCCGGCTGTATGTGTTTTGAAACCTGCAGTTTATGAAAATTAGAGGTGGATAAATGAAGAAAGAAACGGTTGTGGTCCTGGATTTTGGAGGACAATATAACCAACTAATTGCTCGCCGGGTGCGAGAGTTATCGGTGTATAGCGAGATGCTTCCTTATGATACTAGCTACGAAGAAATAGTAGCTAAAGATCCTCAGGCAATAATATTAACGGGAAGTCCGGCCAGTGTTTACGGGGGTGAGGCTCCGTGTTGCGACCCCCGGGTTTTTTCCCTGGGTATTCCCGTTCTGGGTATTTGTTACGGTATGCAGTTAATGGCTGAGCAAATGGGTGGGAAGGTTCAACCCTCTTCTTTACGGGAATATGGCCAGGCTGTTTTACAGATCCTGGGGGAGGACGAAATATTTAAAGGCCTTCCTGATGAAATGCAGGTATGGATGAGTCATGGGGATACTATTATTAGCTTGCCCGAAGGTTTCAGAATAACGGCAAGTACGGCTAATTGTCCGGTAGCAGCTATAAGTTGCCCACAGCGCCGGTTCTATGGGGTGCAGTTTCATCCCGAGGTAAGACACAGTACCTATGGTATGGATATTTTGAAAAATTTCTTGTTTGAGATTTGCGGCCTTCGAGGAGATTGGGATCTTAGTGATTTTATTAGTGAAGCTATTGAGGAGATCAAAAACAAAGTAGGAAAGAAGCGAATTCTTTGCGCCTTGAGCGGCGGGGTAGATTCTTCCGTGGCAGCCACCCTGGTGCACCAGGCAGTAGGGGAGCAGTTGAACTGTGTTTTTGTAGATAATGGCCTCTTAAGAAAAGGAGAAGCCCGCCAGGTAATTGATACTTTTGCTAAAGAAATGAAGATGAACCTGGTTTTTGTAGATGCGGGGGAAAGATTTCTGGCTAAACTGGCTGGAATTACCGAGCCGGAGAGGAAACGCAAGATTATCGGGGAGGAGTTTATCCGCATCTTTGAGGAAGAAAAAGCCAAACTGGGAGAAATAGACTATCTGGTTCAGGGAACCATTTATCCCGACATTGTGGAAAGTGGCACCAGCACCGCGCAGACCATAAAAAGCCATCATAATGTGGGGGGATTGCCAGAGGATATGGATTTCCAGCTAATTGAACCCCTGCGCTTGCTCTTTAAAGATGAAGTCCGCCTGGTGGGAGAAAAGCTGGGCATCCCCGCCGAGATTCTATGGCGCCAGCCGTTTCCCGGGCCCGGTTTGGGGGTAAGGGTGCTGGAGGAAGTTACCTTTGAAAAACTAGAAATATTGCGGGAAGCCGATGCGATTGTCCGCGATGAAATAAAAAAGGCCGGCCTAGAAAGGGAAATCTGGCAGGCTTTTGCCGTTTTGCCCCCGGTAAGGAGTGTGGGTGTAATGGGTGATGCTCGTACCTATGCTTATCCCATAATTATTAGGGCCGTAATCAGCGAAGATGCCATGACGGCGGAAGTGGCCCGACTTCCCTGGGAACTCCTGGATATAATGGCGCGCCGTATTGTCAATGAAGTAGCCGGTGTCAACCGGGTGGCCTATGACATCACTTCCAAGCCTCCCGGAACCATTGAGTGGGAATAGACGCCAAAATGCCTCTGAACCCAATAAAATAAAGGGTTTCAGAGGCTTAATTTTTGCCCGTGGCAGCAGAATGGCATCATTATTCTGAATTTCCCGGATTTTTATCTGCTTTTGGGTTAATTTTGGGAGAAAAGAGCTCGTTCAGTTTGCTGGATACTTCCCCATGCTTGTCAGGGTACAAATGGGCATATGTTTCCAGAGTGGTCTCCACATTTTCATGGCCAAGACGCTCTGATATAAGCAGAGGAGAAAAACCAAGTTCAATCAAAAGAGATGCGTGGGAGTGGCGGACGTCGTGAACACGTATTTTTTTAACTCCTGACTTCTTACAGCCGCGAGCCATTTCATTTTGAAGGAAATGCTTTGTATATTCGAACAACCGCTCCGAAGGTTCATAATCAACCAGGCGGCCAGCGTAATCCTCCAGGATATCGAGGAGGAAGTCAGGTGCAGTTATAACCCTCCGGCTCTTGGGCGTCTTCGGAGGAGAGATGACATCTTCACTATTAATGCGGGCGTAGCTTTTTGTTATGCTTATGGTTTTGGCCTCGAAATTCACGTCATTAAGGGTAAGCGCCAGGAGCTCCCCGGAGCGCATACCGGTCCAGAATAAAGCATTAAAAATAGCATAGGCCGCAGGCTTATCCGAAACAGCTTCAGCAAAGAGCTGAAATTCATCGGTTGTCCAGAACTGCATAGCCTCTGCGTTCTTTTTACCTATGGATCCGGCCACAGCTGCAGGATTAACAGACAGGCCATAGTACCGGCGGGCATAATTGAAAATGGCCGACAGCTGATTATTTATCGTTTTTAGGTAAGTAGGAGCATAGTTGGCATCATCATCCAGGAGCTCGTTCTGCCACTTACGAACCGTCGCAGCAGTTATGGAGTTAACAGGCAAATCCTTAAATGCCGGAAGAATTTTAGAATCGATGAGGTATTTTTTGCCCTCATATGTTGTAGTACGTAGCCGTGATTGGGGAAAATGAAAGTGCCAGCTTCTGGCTGGGAGTCTGTAATGACCTTAAAAACCGAGGTGTTGAGGATATTTTAATAGCTTGCAAAGACGGACTTACAGGCTTTTCCGACGCAATTAACACTGTTTTTCCCAGTACCAATATCCAGTTATGTGTAATCCATCAGATCCGCAATTCCATGAAATATGTTCCTTACAAAGAACAAAAACCGGTATTGGCTGATCTAAAGAAGGTTTACCAGGCACTAACTCTGGAAGAAGCAGAATTAGCCTTCGAAGAATTCAAGGAAACATGGGGCAAGAAACATCCGATAATCGTTCGTTCATGGGAACAAAACTGGTTAGAATTGACTACTTATTTCGCTTACCCCCATGCTGTTAGAAGGCTGATTTATACTACCAATACCATCGAGGGATTTCACCGGCAGCTACGTAAAGTAACCAAAACTAAGACTGCCTATCCAACCGATGATGCTCTTAGAAAAATTATATACCTGGCTATTCAGGATATATCAAAGAAATGGACCATGCCGTTAAGAGAATGGAAGCAATGTATTTCGCAATTGGCCATTTATTTCGAAGATAGATTCAATCCCGGGACGATGTAATAACTAAGAATTGGCCGGGGCTACGCCCCGGAGGTTTATCGCTTTAGTTCTCCCAAGGGGTAATTTTGATAAATGAACAGGGACACCATGGCGGCATCCCTGTTTACCCCTCGGTCGAATTCTGTCAAGCGCTCGGGTTGCTCTTTCAGCATAGCCCTATCCTCTTGATAGACAAGACCCATGCATAGTTTACCACTTGTTGGAAATAACATACTCGATAAAAACATAAAGGAAAAATCTATTTACACCAAAGTTATACACATACCCTTATTTTCTATTTAAGGTCCGGAAGCGGAATATGGAAAAGTCGCATAATCTCCTTTTGGGTTTCATACACCCGCTCAGCAATGAAGTGGCAGAACGGTTCAGGCTTACCTTTATTCTGATACTGGCGGATGGTATCGTTATATTCTGCGCGGAGCACTGGAGGTATAATAGCCAACTGGTAGCCATCCTGGATGAGCGCAAGGTTCATAATGAGGCGGCTCGTCCTGCCGTTCCCATCAATGAATGGGTGGATACTTACGAATTTGAGATGGAGCAGCCCTGCAAATGTTACAGGGTGATACTTTCCCCGCTCGTTTGTGATCCAGGCGTCCAGTTTCTCCATGTGTTTCTCCAATTCGTCCGGGTGCGGGAACACATAATCAGTCCCGGAAACTACGACCGGCTCCTTTCGCCATACGCCAGCGTTCTCCTCGTCAATTTCCCTATAGAACAGGCGGTGCATGGCTTTTATATCTGCCGCTGAAATGCGTCGCTCCCCTATCAAGGTGAACATGAAATTATAAGCCTTGCCATGACCGACCGTCTCGTAGAAATCCCGGAGTGGCCGGCCGGCAATCGTCAGACCGTCTTCAAGTACCACCTTTGTCTCGCTGATGGTCAGGGTATTCCCCTCAATAGCGTTACTCGACCAGGTGAGGCCAATCCGGTAGTAGTCCTTCAACTGCTCCAGCATGTGACCCTCAAAGGGGCGAACTGAAGCGATAGCCTCATGGCAGCGGTCGATCTTTTCATATATGGTCATTTTATCAACTCCCTTTTATAGCTTTGTTTCAGGCTCCCAGAGAGCCACAAGGGGCTTATTCTTTTATAGCCTTTATAACAAGATAACGCGCACTGTTGCCAGTGCCATAGAGCGAAAATTTCACACTGAGAGTGTCAGTCGTTCCAGCTTCGCTACATTTTGCGATATTGTCGGCAATCACTGTTTGCACTTTTTAGGCTCAGCACCCTCGAAGGGAACCGTAGCGCAGTATTACCTGTACAAGAATAACCCTCGATTAGTATTCGACTCTCTCGCCATTATGCAATTCAAAAGCTCCTATATATTCACAGCCTGATGCCTGCGCGATTTGCTTTAGCTCATCAACCGTGAAGCTTTCGCGCTTCATTTTCTGGCTGAAGGCCTGGGGGCTTTTCCCAGATAACCTGGCAAGCTCGGAAACGCTGATATTTAGCTTTACGCAAAGGATTTTAAGCTGTTCAGATACTGACATACCACCACTCCTTTCAACATTCTCATTATAAACGAATTTATTAATATAATCAACGCAAGTATTTCTCTTTTATCGAGAAACGTTAAAAATTGAGTTGACCATATAAACATTTATATTTATATTATAAACAAGAACATAATGCCATAGTGCAAAGAAAATAGGAGGATGCGATAAGCATGAGAATCGTCAAAGAGGATCTGACCGGATGCATTAACAGGAAAGCAGCAGGAGCGCCAGCTTTCAGGTACTGGGTTATCGAAACCCCGATCAACGAAAGCGGCATATGCATGGAAGCGGCAGCGAACAAAGCAGCAAAGGGAGAAGGGTGGGAAGTTTAAACATGGCAAAAATAATAAACTTGCAACCACCAATGGCAAGGCAGCTGAAGATGAAGTACATAATTACAATAGATGAAGACGATGCACCGGCGTATGTAGCGTGCGAACTTAAACCCAGAGTAATTACAATCATGATCACAGCCAGGACACCAGAGGAAGCGGAATCGCTTCGCAAGGAAAGTACCGCAATAGCAATACAAGGGCAGCGGATCACGGCTATGGGAGGAACCGGGAGATGATGAACAAGTCAAAGATGGAATTTTGTGATTTTACGTTTAACCCGGTTACTGGGTGCCGGACAGGCTGCGAATACTGCTACGCTGCCAAACAGGCGAAGCGCTTCTCCGGAGACGTCAGAATAAACAAAGGATCCGGCCAGCTGCAGAAGGACGAGAGTGGCCTCTATATTTTGGATGCGCCATTCAAGAACCAGAGTGGAAAAGTTATACCATGCCCGGTTGGATTTGAGCCTACACTCCACCGGTACCGCCTGGCCATGCCAGCCCAGAAGAAAAAGCCGGCGAATATTTTCGTTTGCAGCTTGGCGGACCTATTCGGATCATGGGTACCGGATAGCTGGATAGAGGGAGTATTAAAAGCCTGCGACGCGGCCAGGGCGATATGCGAGAACGTCACCGCCTTGGTGCCCGCTCCGGAGCTAATAATTAATGAGGAGGAATGAAGGATGAAAAAGACCATCTACCAGTTAGCCTGCTTTTTACAGGAAGAGAACAACACCCATGCCATATCCATGGAGGACTTCAAGGAGGACACCGAACTGGCGAAGGAGGAAATCCTGAACTTGCTTACCGACAAAATAGGCAAATGCGCCGCAGAGGATAAGTTCAACATTTTCACTGCATCGGTGTATGACCAAGGGTATATCGACGGACTTCGGATGGGAGCTCAACTGATGAGGTTACTTAACGGGGACGCTGACACCATTAAGGTTACAGAATAATAAGGGAGGAGGGCAATACAATGAAAACCAGTTTATCTCCAGTCTTTAGAAAGCAGATGGAACAAATGCGCAGTATTCAGGGGACCATATTCAACAATGATGCCATGGGAGAGCTCTCGCCGTTAACCCGCCTGTTATTTGCGGGCCTATGGTGTCTGGCAGACAACAAAGGGCAAACAATTGATTTTAAGTGCTGCGGGAAAGGAACAATATAACATAATCCTTGCCTATGACGGAGTGTCCAAGTATTACTGCGACCGAGCATACCCCGATCTGAATGAATTCGAGCGTAATATACGCAATCTGGTGTTTCGGATTGTGACAAAGGCTTTCGGGACCAAATGGCTGGACAAGACCGTAACGGAAGAAACGAAAGACGGGTTAAAGGCAAGTATTCAAACAAGACCTAGGGCACTCCGGGACGAACGACTGATAGAGGAAGCCCTGTATGAAATGGATATCAAAACGTTGGAAAACTACCTGTTTATTCCACAACGAGATATTTCGTGCAATCAGGTAATCGATATCGCTCTATCACCGGAAAAACTGAAAGAGATGACCAAAGAGCAAATCGAGGCAGAGCTTGCCAATGCACGGCCTAAGTCATTGTGGGAGCGGCAATTTGCTGACAAAGTATCAATAGACGGTTTACAGGAGGCGCTGCCACAAATTCGAGCTCTCCGGAATCGGGTAGCTCATGCGAAGCCATTCACATATTCGGATTTCACCAAATGTAGGAGCATCCTGCAGGGAATAAATCCCCAAATAGAGCAAGCCATATGTGATATTTCGGTTATAGAGTATGACCGCTACGAAACCATCCGGACTATAGCCGGCTTAGGCACCGCATGGACGGCAGCAGTATCAAAGGCGTTTGAATTCAACCAGGTAATATCAGCTGCCATGTCGGAGATTGGTAGCTCCTTAAAAGAGGCGTACCAGGTTTTAGATATCATGCCGTCGCCGGCGGAAAGAGAAGCGCTAAGGCATCTGGCGGCTTTGCAGCCTGTAATTTCGGCAGTACAGTCCTTGCCGCTGGCTGAAATCCAAAGGAATTATGAGGCCCTGCATGCCGTGCTGCCATCGCAAGCAGAAATCCAGGCAGCCAACCAAGCCGCCCAGATGATGCAGCATGTTTTACCTCAATACCAAGCTCTCCAGCAGATAGCTCAAATGAGTAATCTTATTTCTGCGGTTGAGCGGCCATACTTATTGGCAAATGGGCTGACTCATCTGGCGGAGAGTGAAGAAGAGCAGCCTGATAAGGAGACAGATCAGCCTAATCAGGATAAGGATGCCTTAAAAGAGGAAAAGAACAGTACTGATGAACCTGACGGTGGAACAGAGGTTAACCAATAAGGAATACCTGAGAGAGAAGCGCATAAATGCTCTTATAACGTGGCAGCAATATGGCAACAAAAAAATTTACTAAACTTAAAAATAGCTAATAATATGAATAATAAAAGCAATAGAAATAGCTGAAATCAAGGGGAATAACCTCAAGATAAAGTTTAATGATTGAGTGGGAATAGGACAGTCCCCTTTGTTTTGATAATTACCAGACTTCGGGAAAAGCAGTATTAGTATAAATTGATTCCATTCGAGCCTTATGTCCTTCCTCCATTTTAGCTAACTCGGAAAAGATTTTTTGTTTTTCCGGGTCGGCAGAAAGAGCCGCCAAAGAAGAATAAGTTTTCATCGCTTCTTCCTCTTTTTTCATAGCCAGGGCAATGGCATCAACCGGTTTTAATTCTAATGATAGGCGAGGCAATTCTACCGTTTCTGATACTTTGTAATCGCTAGCTCCAGTAAAAGAGAAACTTTTAATATCGTGTTTTAAGATCTGTTCCAGCAAAGTACGGTGTCCTAATTCTTCTTGGGCAAATTCTTGATAAATCTTTTTTACTGAAGCATCGGTGACTTTTTCAGACACATCACGGTAGAACTCGTAAGCTTCCTTTTCAGCCTCTATGGCCAGTTTCATTATCCTTTCAAATTCACTCTGATTCATCTCATTTTTCCTCCTTGCATTAGATTCATTTCTTAAGCTGCTATCTTGTATTATTAGCAAAATCATAAAAATTAAATATGACTCCGCTGCAAAAAGTAATAATTATGCATTTGCTTGCATAAATATTCCGCTCGCCAACGCTTGCTTTGTATATTTATACAACCCTTATGCACCAAAATGTGTTTTTGCAGTGGAGCTAATATTGATTAGTAAGAAAAGTGCGGCATCTCTTTTGCTATGAATGGATTCTGGCGCCCTGGGTAAAAATGGATAATAAAGGGGTGTTTAGATTGGAAGAATATATTAAACAACTGGCCGTAAGAATTGTCAGCGAGCTGGATGAAGTGGAACAAGGAAGCGGGCTCGCGCATTTCCTGGCATCACCGGACAGCGAAGTGAGAGAAGAAGCTCGAGAATTAAAGGAGCGAATTGGAAACCTCCGGGATAAATTACAGGGAATACTATAATAAAGTTTGAACGCTGAAGGACTGCGATTCTTTGGGTGTTATTATTTAGTTACAGCGATAAAAATTCAGGTTTTTTGTGCCCTCATTTTCATCGGTAGCTCTATCCTTGGGGTATGGAGTAGGTAAGTGAGCTGTGAGGGTTTGAGGGGATGGTTCTTTTATGTCCCAAAGATACAGCATTCCTGGTTGAATCCTTCCTGAATTGCTATAATGAAGCAATGGGAGGAGAGGTATTGTGCTTGATATTTTGAGTGCTATGGCTCTGGGAGATTACCTGAGCCGGGGTCTAGGCCAAATAGGTTTAGAATTTTGGCAGAATGTATCCCGCGATGTTTTTTTAAATGTGGGAATGGAGTATAAAAACAGCAATCGTTTCTGGGAACGGGTTGAGTGCCGGGAAGTGGAAAGCCTGGCCGGCAAAGAACAACGCTTTTGTGAAAGTAACCGTCAGCTGGATAAAGATATCATCGCCCATTTTGGCAGTGCCACACCTGATGCCAAATATTACCTGCTACATTACGCAGCCGGCTGGGATAGCAACAGAAATGCGGTTCCCCTGCTTTTGCTTCACGGGGCTGGATTGGATGCCACCTCGTTTTGTGATGTATTTGCTTTGGGATATACCGGTTTGCAACAACAGTTGGTTGAACTTGGTTACAGGGTATTTGCCCTCAGCTTTTCTCATCCCCATGGGGATAATTATTACCAGGCGCTACAACTTGCTGATGCAATTTCCCGGGTGCGTGAATTGACCGGTGCACCCCAGGTGGATGTATTGGCTCATAGTAAAGGGGGCCTGGCTGCTTGGATATATTTGGCTGGATTGGCTGGGATTCCATACAATGGTGAGGTAAGGCGATACATAATGCTGGGAACACCCAATGGGGGAACCGACTTTGCTTTTCGCAATCCCATGTTTAATTACCTTATTTATATTTCCGGCTCCAATGGGGTTATGGCCTGGGATCAAATACTTTCCCTGGGGAGTTTAGTGGATTGCAGCAAGCAGGCTATTTATCATGATGGTTGTTTTCCGGGACAGAGCCAGATGCTTGCTCGCTGGGATGAGGAATTTGCTTTAGATCCGCTACAACAAGATTGGTGGTCTACCTATTATGGTGGGTTTGGATTAATCAGTCATTCCCGGGGGATTGATGCGGCTATACAGGACGGAGGTTATTGTATACAAAAGCTTAACCGGCATGGATTGCCTCCAGAGATTGAGCTCGCTGTTCTGGCGGGCGATAAGCATTTCCTTAATTGTTTCCCGGGGGAAGGCAGCGCTCCCAGTGACGGACTGGTTCTGGTGGATAGTGTTCTTAATACAGATGGTTTAATGAAGGAAGGTGCTAAACTCCTGGAAAAGACCGTTCTCCCGCTAAATCACCTGGAACTTCTTTTTGCCCGCGGGGTAGGCCGCTGGGTGGACCGGCAATTGCAGGATTAAAGTGGGGGAGGGAGCAAGTTGACAGGCCAGGATTGCTCTGCTAATATCAAGGTGTAAAGCTGGAAATGAAAGAAATAATACTTATATTGCTAAGATATTCTCGGCTAAACAGATATTTTTACTGCATAAGAGAAGCTCTTTGCAGGAAATCAAATATATTTAGTTTTAGAAACACGAAAGTGTGTCTAGGGTTCCGCATGCTGGCATGGACTGGTCCAAGTGACACAGGTGCAGGATTGCACTACACCGTATAGGGATAAAAGCCCAGGCGGATAGGTTTCGGTTACGAATCCTGTCCTTCCGGGCTTGTTACTTTTTGCTTGGTTTTTCTCTTTTTTCCGCGAGAAAACCGGCAAAGCAACTGAAAATCAAGCTAACTACGCCATAAATACGCAATAAGAATTTTTTGACAAGGAGGAATGCTAATATGCCCAGGATAGGAATAGTTATGGGAAGTGATTCCGATCTGGCTATAATGAAAGATGCTGGGGATATACTCCAAGAATTTGCTATAGAATATGAATACACAATCTGTTCGGCCCACCGTTTGCCTGCTGAAACCGCGGCCTATGCAAAGGAGGCTCGGGACAGGGGAATAGAAGTAATAATTGCCGGCGCTGGTGGTGCTGCACATCTACCTGGAGTAATTGCCTCTTATACTCTGCTTCCGGTTATCGGGGTTCCCATAAAAACCAGCAGTCTTTCCGGGATAGATTCACTTTACTCCATTGTGCAGATGCCCCGGGGAATCCCTGTAGCTACGGTAGCCATCAATGGTAGTGCTAATGCGGCTCTCCTGGCCTTGCAGATTTTGGCCCTTTACGATGAAAGCATTTGGCAGCGCTTGCAAGAATATCGAAGTCAAATGGCCCGGGAAGTTCGAGAAAAAGACCAGAAGTTGCAAGGCTTGGGAGCTGATGCATATTTGAAATCAAAAAAATAGATTGCAGTGACATTAACCTTAAAAAGGGGAGTCCAAAATGATTGAAAGGTATATCCTGAGTGAAATGGGAAGGATATGGTCGGAAGAGAATAAGCTTAACAACTGGTTAAAAATCGAAATTGCCGCCTGTGAAGCCTGGGCTGAATTAGGCAAAATACCGTTATCAGCCGTAGAGATAATTAGAGAACGGGCAGCTTTTAAGCTGGATAGGATTAAAGAGATTGAAGCCGAGGTTCATCACGATGTAATCGCATTTTTGACCAATGTAGCCGAATATGTGGGAGATGATTCCAAATATATCCACCTGGGCATGACCTCTTCAGATATACTGGATACCGGACTGGCTTTACAAATGCGCGAATCTGCCGATTTAATTCAGGATAAGCTGGAAAAACTACAAAGGGTAGTAGCCGAAAAGGCTATTCGCTATAAGTACAGTCTTAATATTGGCCGAACACACGGGGTACATGGTGAACCCAGTACCTTTGGCTTGAAGATGGCCCTGTGGTACAGTGAAATTAAGCGAAATATTCTGCGTTTGGAACAGGCCCGGGAAATAATATCCTTTGGCGCCATATCGGGAGCGATGGGCAATTTTGCTCACCTGGACCCTCGGGTGGAAGAGTATGTTTGTCACAAATTAGGGCTAAAACCCTGCCCGGTTTCTACCCAGGTAATTCAACGTGACCGGCATGCTCAGTTTATGACCACTTTGGCCATTATTGCCAGCTCTTTGGAAAAAATGGCCACGGAGATTCGCAACCTGCAGAGAACCGAAATTTTAGAGGTAGAAGAACCATTTCGCCAGGGACAGAAGGGCTCCTCGGCCATGCCTCATAAGCGTAACCCCATGATGAGTGAGCGAGTTGCTGGTCTATCAAGGGTTATACGGGGCAACGCTTTGGCCGCCCTGGAAAATGTGGCCCTCTGGCATGAAAGGGATTTGACCCACTCTTCGGTGGAGAGGATTATCATTCCGGATAGCTGTATTTTACTGGATTATGTTTTAGAAAAATTCCGAGCTGTGGTTCAAGGGTTGGTGGTCTATGAAGAAAATATGTTGGAAAATATGAAGAAAACTCAAGGACTGGTGTTTTCACAGGAGTTGATGCTGGCTCTGGTAAGAAAAGGTCTTTCGCGTGAAGAAGCCTACCAGTTGGTACAGAGAAACTCTATGAAAAGCTGGCAAGAAAGGTTGGACTTTAAAACTCTGGTTGAGAAGGATTCTGCGATAATGCAACTGCTCTCTCATGATGAAATCGAGGGCATATTTGATCTCTCCATTTACCAGGCCCAGGTAGATTACATTTTTAAACGCTGCGGCTTGGACTGATAGAATTAGGGGATGATTATTAGCCAGGGTAAGAATTGCTGCCTGCTAGCAGAATCAATGCTGTAAGTTAGGAGGAATGTTGGATTGGGAACCAATGCCGGTGCAACCCTGAGTATTTGGATGCTGCAAGAGGGGGAGGAAATAGAGTGCTGGAGGAAATAAAGGATTTGGATCTGCTTTCCACATGCCATGCTGATGAAGACAAATTCCACGATGAATGTGGGGTTTTTGGAATATTTCTAAATGACTCTGAGGATGATTGTGAAGCCGCCCGTACTACTTTTTATGGCCTTTATGCCTTGCAGCATCGAGGCCAGGAGAGTGCGGGTATAGCTGTTTCCAATGGTCATGAGATACAACTGCATAAAGGCATGGGGCTGATAACTGAGGTCATAAAGCCGGATCATATTAAGAAACTTAAAGGCCGCCTGTCTATCGGCCATGTCCGTTATTCAACCACCGGGATGAGTAATATGGTAAATACTCAGCCCTTGGTATTTCATTACTTGAATGGAATGCTGGCTTTAGCCCATAATGGGAATCTGGTGAATACAGTCGAGCTAAGAAAAAGGCTGGCTACCTATGGCTCTGTTTTTCAAACAACTAGTGATACCGAGGTGGTGGCTAACCTTCTGGCCAGGTATTCCCAGGATAATAAAATAGAGGATGCTTTGGCCCGGTGCATAATGGATGCGAAGGGTGCCTTCGCTCTCCTAATTATGACCGAAGACCGTTTGGTTGGGGTGCGGGATCCGATGGGGATTCGGCCTCTTTGCCTAGGGGAGCTCAATGGCAACTATATACTGGCCTCCGAATCGGCGGCCCTGGATACAGTGGGGGCCACATTAATCCGCGATGTAAATCCCGGAGAAATAGTGGTAATAGACCAGGATGGATTACATTCCCGGCAGGTAATCGATTCGCCTCGCCGGGCCCATTGTATTTTTGAATATATCTATTTTGCCCGGCCGGACAGTACCATTGACCAGGTAAATGTTTACCAGGCCAGGCGAGAGATGGGTCGGCAGCTGGCCCGGGAGTGTAATATTGATGCCGATATGGTTATTTCCGTACCGGATTCCGGCACCTCATCGGCCCTGGGTTATGCTGAGGAGGCGGGCTTGCCTTTTGAAGAGGGGCTGATGAAGAATCGCTATGTGGGACGTACCTTTATTCAGCCCACCCAGAAGATGAGGGAACTGGGGGTTAAACTGAAGCTCAATGCTATTGATGAAGTGGTTTGCGGCAAACGAATAATAATGGTTGATGATTCCATAGTTCGGGGAACCACCAGCAAGAAGATCGTGCAAATGCTGCGTGAAGCCGGAGCTACCGAGGTGCACATGGTGGTGGCTTCTCCCCCCACCCGTTTTCCCTGTTATTATGGAATTGATACCTCGCGCCGGGAGGAGCTTATCGCCAGCACCATGGACGAAACAGAGATTGAAAAGTTTATTTGTGCTGATAGCCTTCACTATTTAAGTATGGAAGCTATGTTTGCCGCCATGAAAAGCAGTGAAGAAAATTTTTGTTCCGCCTGTTTCAGTGGCAAATATCCTATGGAGATCGAGACCTGATAGCAACAGGGAGAGAAGAACCATCCCTCTGTGTTCAAATTTGCAGGAGGTGGAAGACATGGATAAGCCGGGCTTGAGTTATAAGGAAGCGGGTGTGGATATAGATGCCGCCAACCGCTCGGTAGAAATGATAAAAAAGTGGGTAGGACAGACAATAAGACCGGAAGTACTGTCAGGGATAGGGTCCTTTGGCGGTTTTTTCGCTCTGGATTTACAAAAATACCGGGAACCGGTATTGGTTTCCGGTACTGATGGAGTAGGCACCAAACTGAGGATTGCTCAAATGATGGGGGTACATGACAGTGTGGGGATTGACCTGGTAGCCATGTGTGTAAATGACATACTGGCTCACGGGGCTGAACCCCTATTTTTTTTGGATTATATCGCTATTGGAAAGCTTGACCCCGTATTGGTGGAGCTATTGGTAAAGGGAGTCAGCCAGGGCTGCCGGCAAGCCGGTTGTTCTCTCATTGGTGGAGAAACCGCGGAAATGCCTGGTTTTTACCGGGAGAATGAATATGATTTGGCTGGATTTGCGGTAGGAGCAGTAGATCGTTCCCGGCTTATTAACGGGAGCTCTATTGCGGATGGAGATCTCTTGCTAGCTTTGCCTTCTTCCGGACTGCATTCCAACGGCTATTCCCTGGCGCGCAAGGTATTACTGGAAAAGGCCGGGATGAAGTTGGAAGAAAACATTGCTGAACTGGGACATAGCCTGGGTGAGGAATTGCTCTGCCCCACCCGTATATATGTGCCAGCCATACTAGCACTGCTGGAAGCATGTGAGGTAAAAGGCTTGGCCCACATAACTGGAGGGGGAATAGTAGAAAACCTGCAAAGAATTATGCCCTCTGGCCTGGGGGCGGTAATCGACAGTCAGGCTATAGAAGTCAAACCGGTATTTAAGTTGATTGAAAAACTGGGTCAGGTTGATAAATCCGAAATGTTTCGGACTTTCAATATGGGTGTAGGATACATAGTTGTCGTATCGCCTCTTTATCATGATAAAGCTTTAAAGTGCTTGCATGATAAAGGAGAAAAGCCTATACTTATAGGCAGGGTGGAGAAAGACAGGGAGAAGGTAAGTATTCAATGATTAGAGTAAGGGAAGCCGGGCGTATCAGCCTGGCGGTTCTGGCCTCCGGGCGGGGAAGTAATTTTGATGCCCTCTGCCAGGCAGTGGAAAGAGGCCAGTTGGATGCTGATATTAAGCTCTTGCTCAGTGACCGCCGGGATGCTCCCGCTTTGGAAAAGGCGGCCCGCCGGGGGATAGAATCAGTTTATCTTTCCCCGGCAGATTTTACTAGTCGTGATAATTATGAGGCTTGCCTGTTGCAAAAACTCCGGGAACACGGGGTGGAAATCATAGCCTTGGCCGGCTATATGCGCCTGGTAGGAAAAGTGCTTTTACAAGAATATAAAGGGAAGATAATAAATATTCATCCGGCGCTTTTGCCATCTTTTCCTGGCTTAAATGCCCAGAGCCAGGCCTTAAACTATGGAGTCAGATTCAGCGGTTGCACTGTACATATAGTTGATGAAGGCATGGATACTGGGCCGATATTAATGCAGGCCGTGGTTCCGGTTTACCAGGATGATGATGAGGACAGCCTGGCGGCAAGGATACTGGTGGAAGAACATCAGATTTACTGGCGTTCTTTGCAGCTATTGGCCGAGGGGCGCGTTTTTTTAGATGGCCGCCGGGTCATAATAGCCGATAAGCAAGGAGGTTAATTAGATTATTATGAAGAGAGCTTTGATCAGTGTATCCAATAAAGAAGGTTTGCTGGATTTTGCCCGGGGACTAGAGAAGCTGGGCTATGAAATTATTTCTACGGGTGGAACCTACAATACTATCAAGGAAGCTGGGATTAAGGTCAAGAAGGTAGCAGATATAACCGGCTTTCCGGAAATCCTGGATGGCCGGGTTAAAACTTTGCATCCCAAAATACATGGAGGAATTTTGGCTCGCCGGGTACCGGAACACCTCCAACAATTACAGGAGAATGATATCGGCCCGATTGACATAGTGGCAGTAAACCTCTATCCCTTCCGGGAAACCATCAGTCGGCCCGGAGTAAGCCTGGAAGAAGCCATAGAGAACATCGATATCGGGGGACCGGCCATGGTAAGGGCCGCTGCCAAGAATTATCAGGATGTTGCGGTTGTGGTAAAACCAGAATTCTACCAAGCGCTGCTGGAGGCTCTGGAAAAACAAGGAGGAATAAGCCCGGAATTTCGCTTGAAACTGGCTTTGGAAGCTTTCAGCCATACTGCGGCTTACGATGCCATGATTTCTTCCTACCTTTCTCGCGTAAGCAACAGTGACTTAAACCAGAACCTGATTCTGGCCGGGGAAAAGGTTTATGACCTGCGCTATGGTGAGAACCCCCATCAGAAAGCATCCTTTTACCGCTTTATGACCCCGGGGTTGGGATTGCCTGATGCCCGGCAATTGAATGGCAAGGAACTCTCCTATAATAACATAATTGATACCCAGGCAGCCTGGGAACTGGTACGGGAATTCGATGAACCGGCCTGTGTTATCATTAAACACACCAACCCCTGTGGAACGGCGGTAGCCGTAACCCTGGAGGAAGCCTTCGACCGGGCCTTTGCCGCTGACCCGTTGTCCGCCTTTGGCGGCATTATTGCCCTGAACCGCCCGGTTGACGGGGCTACGGCCCAAAAAGCGGCCGAGCCTTTTATGGAAGTTATCATCGCTCCAGCTTATACCCCCGAGGCTTTGGAAAGCCTTCAGGCCAAGAAGAACCTGCGAGTACTGGAACTTCCGCTGGAAGTCGCCGGGGGCTTGCAGATAAGAACTGTAGCCGGTGGTTTCGTAGTTCAGGAAAGTGACCGGGATAAGCTGGATATGGATAAACTGCAGGTAGTTACCCAGAAAGAACCTACTGCCGAGCAATTAAAGGAACTGGCCTTTGCCCGCAAGGTGGTCAAACATATAAAGTCCAATGCGATTGTCGTAGCCCGGGATGGGGTGACTTTGGGTGTTGGTGCCGGGCAAATGAACCGGGTGGGTTCAGCCCGTATTGCCCTGGAAAGCGCTGGGGAAAAGGCTCATGGGGCTGTGATGGCTTCCGATGCTTTCTTCCCCTTCAAGGATACGGTGGAATTGGCGGCGCAGTATGGGATTACCGCCATAATTCAACCGGGCGGCTCGGTAAGAGATCAGGAGAGCATAGATGAATGTGATAAAAACGGTATTGCCATGGTCTTTACCGGTATAAGGCATTTTAAACATTAAAGAGTACAAAAGAACCATCCATTTTGCTAAAAGGAGGCAGCTATGGGGAAAAAGCTATTGCTTATCGGACAGGGAGGAAGAGAACATGCACTGGCCTGGAAATTGGCCCAGAGCGCGGAAATAGAAACATTGTATGTGGCTCCGGGTAATCCCGGCATAGCCGCTATAGCAGAGTGCATTCCCATAGGAATAAATGAAATAGATAGCCTGCTGGAATTTGCCCTGAGCCAGCGTATAGACCTTACCGTGGTTGGGCCGGAAGCCCCGCTTATGGTGGGCATAGTAGACCGTTTCCGGGAAGCGGGCCTGAAAATATTTGGCCCTACTACTGCTGCCTCCAGGTTGGAAGGAAGCAAGGTTTTTGCCAAGAACCTGTTAAAAAAATATGGAATCCCCACGGCTGATTATACGGTATGTGAGAGATTGGATATGGCTTATGCTTCTGCCAGGATTTACACTGAGCAGGGGAAAGCAGTAGTAATAAAAGCTGATGGACTGGCAGCGGGTAAAGGGGTTACTGTCGCCGCCAACTGGGAAGAGGCCAGCCAAGCTATTGATAGCATGATGAAAGACAAGAGCTTCGGTCAGGCTGGTGAAAGACTGTTGGTGGAGGAGTGCCTGCTGGGGGAGGAAGTTAGTTTCTTTGCTATTTGCGATGGTAAGGATTATATCTCCTTGTTGGCCGCCCAGGATCATAAAAGAGTCTTCGATAATGATCAGGGCCCTAATACCGGAGGTATGGGAGCCTATGTCAACCCTCCGGTTTTTGACCAGGAACTGCAAAGGCAGGTTATTAAAAATATAATAGAACCGGTCATTAAGGCCATGGCAGAAGAAGGATGCCCCTATCAGGGGGTGCTCTA
>Ga0209509_1000633_pt1 | contig 30651 bp, 24 predicted proteins | sample BioC13SIPDNA_FD_185743 | JGI IMG/M metagenome (GOLD analysis project Ga0209509, IMG submission 185743) | Anaerobic biogas reactor microbial communites from Washington, USA - Biogas_R1_A C13 SIP DNA (SPAdes) (version 2) | ecosystem: Engineered > Bioreactor > Anaerobic > Unclassified | place...
TAAAAAAAGAGTAAACAAGGGCCCATAGCGCAGTTGGGAGCGCGTCTCAATGGCATTGAGAAGGTCGAGAGTTCGAATCTCTCTGGGTCCACTAAAAGCAGCCTAACGGCTGCTTTTTTATTTAACTAATGATTGAGAAGGTCGGTCCCAGCTTCGCCGGGAGGCTGCGCACAGTTCGAATCTCTCTGGGCCTACTAAAACAACCGGAAGGCTGTTTTTTTCTTTAAGCCCTCCCTCGCTTGCGGGGGAGGCGAAGTCCGGCCAAAGGCTGGTTCCGTGAGCGAAGCAAACGGGGGAGAGGGACATGATCGTGTTCTGGAAATTGAGAAGGGAGGCAAGCCCCCTCTGTACGGCTGGGCGTCATGTCCAGCCGCTGAGCTTGACGATCGGATATTACGGAGGGAGACAAACCCCCTCCGTACATGTGTCCGCTATTTTACGCCGCCAGCAGGGCTTTTGCTATTTCATCCAGCGCTTCCACATCCGGATCTTTTAGAGAAGATTTTATCGAAAGCGTCTGCTCCAGCAGGGTGATACCCTTCATTTGCTCCAGTATCTCGCGCATTTTCTTGCCGCTTGCCAGGGCCCAACTGCCATTTTCGATCAGCGCCACGCTGCGGTTGGTCAGGTTGTGAGCTTTCAGGTCCAGCAAAAGGGTTTCCATATAGGGGAAAAGTTCCGCGTTAAAGGTCGCCGAAGCAAACACCAGCCGGTCAAAACGGAAACAGTCGCTCAGGATATAAGAAGGGTGGGTTGAGGTCACGTCATAAACACGCACGTTTTCCACACCAGCATCTGCCAGTTTGTTCGCCAAAATCTCAGCTGCCAGGGCGGTATTGCCATAAACTGTACCATAAGCAATCACAACGCCCCGTTCTTCAGGAGTGTAAGAGGCCCACTGCTGATATTTATCCATGATCAGGTGCAAATCTTTGCGCCAGATCGGACCGTGCAGCGTGCACAACATCTCAATCTCCAAGCCCTCGAGTTTATCGAACAGGTTCTTTACGTTCCTGCCGTATTTGCCGATGATGCTGGCATAATAGCGGCGCACCTCGGGCAGATATTCTTCTTCAAACTTATACTGATCGGCGTACATTCTTCCATCAGTCGCCCCAAAAGTGCCAAAGGCGTCCGCGGAGAAAAGTATCTTGCTGGTCTGATCATAGGTAACCATCACCTCCGGCCAGTGTACCATCGGTGCAGAGTAAAAGGTCAGGGTGTGTTTGCCGGTCTGGAGCTCGTCTCCATCTTTCACTTCGAGCATGCGCCCTTCTAAATCGACTTCGTAAAATTGGCTGATCATGGTAAAAGTCTTTTTGGTACCGACAATCACCAAATCAGGGAAACGCCGTAGTAGTTCAGGGATAGGATGGCAGTGATCGGGTTCAAGGTGGTTGATCACCAGGTAGTCCAACTGTCGGCCATCTAAGGCAGCATTAAGGTTCTGCCAAAATTGCTCTACCACCGCCAGGTCTACACCATCCAAAAGGACTGTCTTTTCGTCCAAGAGCAGGTATGAGTTGTAAGACATGCCCCTGGGGACTGGATGGGCATTTTCGAACATAATTATGCGGCGGTCATTAACGCCGATATTGAACAAATCGTCTGTAATTTTTCGAATATTGTGCATGGTTGTTTCCTCTATAGTCCGTTTACTTTCCTCGTCAGATTTTATACCTGAGGAGGTCTCTGGCTTAGAAGGTTAGTATACTTCAGAACCCACTCCATTTTCAATTCTATTCCCTCTAAGCAGTCTCCTTTGCTGCTTGGGTGACTCCGCTCTCGTCGGTCTCCAGATACCCGTCCATTTCATGGCGGGCACAGGCCGTGCGAGGTTCTTGACCGGCAGGTCTCCATTTACCGATGCACTTATACGCAACGCAGGCGGATGGACCAAGGCCCATCCGTACGGTAGGGTTGTTTCGTACGGTGGGGGTTTACTCCCACCTCTCGGATTCAATAAAATAGTACGATATCCTCGGGCAGGCACAGCCCTCAACAGGTGGGTCCCCAAGGTCCTGCTGCCATCTATAATGCTCATGATTTTATTACTCAATTGTGATATACTCTCACCACAAACACGATGGCAGAGCATCGGTCATCCGCCAGAGAGCCAGGGCAAGCTGAAACCTGGCCGGCGCGCGCGGAGCGCCTCAGACCCTACTCAACTGCCTCTCCCCAAGGAGCGTGGCTGGGGTGATATCCTTAAGCCCCGGACGGCAAAGCCCGTTAGAGCGACTCGAGCTGCCCATCGGATTGGTGGGAAGCAGGGTGGTACCGCGAAAGAACTTCGTCCCTGCAAGCAGGGATTTTTAATTTAACAGGAGTTATTATGATTGATTTGACTGCAATACCTACTTATCAACCTGAAGAGATCGAGGCCAAATGGCAGGCTCGTTGGGAGGCTGACCGCCTCTATCAGCCTGAGCGTGATGAGAGTAAAACCAAGTTCTACGCGCTTACGATGCTCCCTTACCCCTCGGGCGATCTTCATATTGGTCATTGGTATGCCATGACGCCTTCGGATGCCCGGGCGCGTTTCAAGCGCATGAATGGGTACAACGTTTTCTTCCCGATCGGGTTCGACGCCTTTGGGTTGCCGGCTGAAAATGCCGCCATCAAACGCAATATTCACCCCAAAATCTGGACTTACGGCAATATCGAACGCATGCGCGCTCAATTGCGCTCCATGGGCAACTCCTTTGACTGGCGCAGCGAGATCGTCACCTCTGACCCAAAATACTATCGCTGGACGCAATGGTTCTTTGAACAGTTCTACAAAAACGATCTGGCCTACCAAAAGATGTCACCGGTCGATTTCTGCCCGAATTGCAATACGACCCTTGCCCGTGAACAGGTCCAGGGTGAAGACCGCCACTGCGAACGCTGCGGCACCCCGGTCATTCGCAAGGATTTGAAGCAGTGGTTCTTCAAAACCTCAGACTACGCGGAAGAATTGCTCAATTACGAAGGCCTTGACTGGCCCGAATTCATCAAAACCCTGCAGCAGAATTGGATCGGGCGGTCAGAAGGTGCCTCAATCACCTTTATGAGTGAGGAAGGCGACCCGATTGAGGTCTTCACCACCCGACCGGACACGCTTTGGGGAGTTACTTTTATGGTTCTTTCTCCTGAGCATCCTTTGGTGGAAAAAATCACCACGCCCGCCCAGCTGGAACAGGTTCGCGCCTATCAGGAACAAGCCAAACGCCAGTCTGATATCCAGCGTGAATCTGTCACGCGGGAGAAGACCGGTGTTTTCACCGGTGGTTATGCTGTCAACCCTGCCTCCGGGGAACACATCCCGGTCTGGATTGCCGATTATGTGCTCATGAGCTACGGCACCGGCGCCATTATGGCTGTGCCCGCCCACGACCAGCGCGACTTTGAATTCGCGCGCCAGTTTAACCTGCCCATCAAAGTCGTCATCCATCCCGAAGGGCAGGAACTGGTTCCGCCAGGGGAAATGCTCCAGGCTGTGGACGCGCATGGGTCAATGGTCAACTCCGGCCCCTTGACAGGGACTCCAGAGGCGGAAAGCATGACCGCCGCGACCCGCTTCGTTGAAGAAAACGGTTTCGGCAAGGGTACGATCAGTTACCGTCTGCATGACTGGCTCATCAGCCGTCAGCGCTATTGGGGCGCACCCATCCCCATCATCTACTGCCCCAAATGCGGCGCGGTACCTGTGCCGGAAGAACAGCTGCCAGTGCTGCTGCCTGAGGACGTGGAATGGCTGCCGACCGGCGAGAGCCCACTCAAACTGCACCCAACCTGGCGCTTTACAACCTGCCCGGTCTGTGGGGGCGAGGCTGAGCGCGAAACCGACACCATGGACACCTTCATGTGCTCCTCCTGGTATCACCTGCGCTACATGAGCCCGGATTATGCTGAGGGGCCATTTGACCCGGAGCAATACAATTACTGGATGCCGGTTGACACCTACACCGGCGGCTCTGAACACGCCACCATGCACCTGATTTACACTCGCTTTTTCCACAAAGCCGCCCGCGACTGCGGCATCACCAAGGGGGCTGAACCCATGCTTCAACTGCGAAATCAGGGAATGGTTTTGGGGGAAGATGGCGAAAAGATGAGCAAAAGCCGCGGCAACGTGGTCAACCCCGACGATCTGGTAGCCCGCTATGGCGCCGATACGGTGCGGGCTTATATCATTTTCTTCTGCCGGTGGGAAATGGGCGGTCCCTGGTCATCGACCGGGATCGAAGGCAACGCCCGTTGGCTGAGGCGCGTCTGGCATATGCTGCTTGAACCCGCCGCAGGTCAGGCTGAGCCGGATGTGCTGCGTGCTCTGCGCCGCAAGACCCATCAAACCCTCAAACGGGTCAGCTACGATTTTGAAAACTTCGAGTTCAACACGGTCGTTTCAAGCCTGATGGAGCTGCTCAACGAAATGGGACGCGCCAAAAATGCCGGTGCTTTCGGTTCGACGGAATGGAACGAAGCCGCGGATATCTACCTGCGCATGCTGGCGCCGGTCTGCCCGCACATTGCTGAAGAGCTGTGGGAAAAGCTTGGCAAAACCTACTCGGTTCACACCCAGGCCTGGCCTGAAGTGGATGAAGAAGCCGCCAAGGAAGATCAGATCACGCTCATCGTACAGGTCAACGGCAAACTGCGCGATCGCATTATGGTTGATGCAGGCATCAGCGATGAAGAAGCCAAAGCGCTGGCGCTTGAAAGCGAAGGCGCGCAGACAGCACTGGAAGGCCGCCCGGTCCGCAAAGTCATCGTCGTCCCCGGACGATTGGTGAACATCGTCGGATAAATATCCAAAACAAAATCTAGGACCCTGAATCGTCTACTAACCATTCAGGGTACTTTTTGTGTAAAAATTACCAATAAGGTTTCACAATAATTATTCAAATGAGCACTTAACTGTGTAACTCTTTATTTCTGTAGCAGATAGAAAACAACATCCAAAACATTGTTAATTTATTCGCTCATCTTCGGTACAATTAGGTTCAGGTAATTTGGGTTGGTGGAACAAGAAAATAATTGACATGGCAGAAAATTTTGATTCTTTAAGCACTTTGCTGCAGCTGGTTCAGCCTGGTCTCACGCCAGATGAGCTTTACGCCCTGGCATCTCAGCCAAACCAGGCAGAATGGCAAGCGCTGATCGCTGAGGCAGAGCTGCAGGATGTCGCTCCTTTTCTTTACACCCTCCTGCTCGATTTGAGCAAGTCCCACGGGCTCGAAATCCCTCAAAAAGAAAGACTCCACCAGGCCTATCTCTCCACGGCAGCCCGCAACATGCTGGCTCTGCATGATACTGAAATTATTCTGAACGCCCTGCAAGAGGCGGGCCTCCCCGCGGCGGGATTGAAAGGCATCTATCTTTTGGAGCAGGTTTACCCCACCATCGCCGCGCGCTCTATGAGTGACATAGACATCCTGATCAAAAAACAGGATCTGGCCGCCTGCATCCGCCTGATGAAAAACCTGGGTTACATCCCGGACACTTACTTCAACCTTGAGGATGAAAACCTTGACATCAAACATTTGCCGCCGATGATGAAGCCCGGCAGCCCTGCGGTGGAAGCGCACTGGACCCTTTTGGAAGAGCACGAACCCTTTACAATTGATATCGAGGCGCTTTGGGAGCGCATGCTTGCGGCCAAAATCGCTAATGTTGAGGTCTTGTCTCTGGGGGTGGAGGATTTGGTGCTGCACCTCTGCTTGCACCTGACCTACCAGCATTATCTGCAATTAGGCTTGAGGAGTTTGCTTGACATTGCCCTGGTGCTTCACAAGTACAGGGAAGAAATTGATTGGGATAAGTTGGTCCAAATCGCAAACACCTGGGGGGCGGAAAGAGTGACCGCACTGACGCTGAAATTGCTTGAAAGCCACTTGAATGCCGCCATCCCGCAAGAGGTCTACCCTGCCTTGATGCCGGAAGGGATCGAATCAGCCTTGTTGGAACAAGCACGCAGGCAGCTGTTGGAGCGGGAGAGATTCGCAGACCGGTTCACGCCAGATCTATTGGAACTATCGGCAAACAAAGGCCTCTTCTCCAAGATAAAAATTGGACTGCAGCGCGTCTTCCTCCCCCGGTTGACGCTTGCCCGGCTTTATAACGTCCCGCCGGATTCACCTAAAATCGCCGGTCTGTATTTTGTAAGATTGAAATATCTCGTCCGGAATTACGGCAGGACCTTATTGCGATTGCAAAGTGGCGCGGACGGGGTCGAAACAGCCCGACAAAAAGCAGAAATTTCAAACTCCCTGCACAGCTGGCTGACCCAACACAGAGAAGATAACTGACAAGACCTCTGCCGCGCATAGGAGCTATAAAAGCAGATATGGCTTTGGTCAGCTCCACGCCAACTCCAGCTGAGAATGAAAATTTTGTCACCCAAGCAATTAAAGGCTTCCTAGCAAGCTTGGACGAATATTTGTGAAAAGCTTGACTTTTCAGCTTTTAAATCGTATACTGGGTAATTGTTAATGGTAGTTTGCTTTTCAAAGTGCTCTGCATCCGGATGTAAACCCCAGAAAGTCAAATATAGTATTTTTAAAGTTAGAGAGGATTAAGTTACAATGTCAGAACGACAAGTCGGAACCGTTAAATGGTTCAATAGTGAAAAGGGTTTTGGTTTCATCACCCCCAAATCAGGCGATAAGGATGTTTTTGTGCACTTCAGCGCTATCATGGCCGATGGATACAAAAGTTTACAGGAAAACCAAGAAGTTGAGTTCATCGTGACCCAGGGCGCCAAAGGCCCCCAGGCTCAGGATGTCACCATTCTTTAGGTTATAACTGAATAAATCGCAAAGAGCTGACCTTAACGGTCAGCTTTTTTCTTTTAAGCTTAAGAATAAATCAGGTTTACAGCTGGAGTGCCGGCTTTGCAGTGATTTTATTTTTTGGATGTGACAAGAGTAAAACTCCCGGATCAGCTTCTGAAACTTTATTTGCTCTGTAAAACGTTTTTTCGCTGCTTTTGAATTTCAATTATAATTATTGGAAGGTTTTATTTCAAAAGCTTTACGTTCAGATCAAGCTCATTTTGTTTTATTTCTGAGTTTTAATCAAATCAATTATTTTTAGCAAATTCTTAAGGAAGGAGCTTACCATGAAGACTGTTGTCGCAGGGGCTTTGGGTGAATGTGTGCACGTGGCAGGCGTGGTTAGTTTTTTGCGCCTGGCTGAACAAGCTGGCTGGCGGGTGGTCTTTTTGGGACCAGCCGTACCGCCTGAAAAATTTCTCCAGGCTGTCCGGGATGAAAAAGCTGACCTGGTTGGTGTCTCCTACCGTCTGACCCCTGAAACTGGTGAGAATGTTTTGGGGCAATTTGCTGAAATGGCTGACGAACTGCGGGAACAGGGCGTACGCTTCTTGTTTGGAGGAACACCCCCGGTGGCAGAAAAAGCCCGCCAATTTGAAGGTTTCTTTGATGGCGTCTATGACGGTAATCAACCGGTTGAGCAGCTCCTGGCTTATCTGAGAGGTGAAGAGCTCTCAGAACAATCCGAACAAAATTATCCTCAAACCTTGATCGAACGTATCAACTGGAAGCAGCCTTACCCGATTTTACGTCACCATTTTGGCTTACCAAGCATGGAAGCCACCATCGAGGGCATCCGCCAAATCGCGGAGGCAAGAGTGCTGGATGTGATCTCTTTGGGGATCGACCAGGACGCACAGGCTAATTTCTTTCATCCTGAACGGCAGGATGTGAGAACTTTCGGCGCCGGGGGCGTGCCTGTACGCAGCGCCCAGGATTATGCCGATCTTTACGCCGCCTCCCGCACGGGCAACTATCCTCTTATGCGCACTTACTCGGGCACGGATGATTTCATCCGCCTGGCTGAAATGTACGTTGAGACCATCAACATCGCCTGGGCAGCCATCCCGCTCTTTTGGTTCAACCTGATGGATGGGCGCGGGCCTTTGACACTTGAAGAATCCATCCGTGAGCATCAGCAGTTGATGACCTGGTACGGCAGCCGGTCGATCCCGGTGGAATTGAACGAGCCGCATCATTGGGGCATGCGCGACGCTTCAGATGTGGTCTTTGTTACGTCTGCTTATCTTTCGGCACTTAATGCAAAGGTTTATGGTGTCAAGGATTACATTGCCCAAATGATGTTCAACAGTCCCCCTTCAACTTCGGGGGTGATGGACCTGGCCAAAATGCTGGCTATCTTGGCTCTGATTGAACCTCTTGAGGATGATAACTTCCGGGTTTGGCGCCAAACACGCACGGGTTTGCTTTCTTATCCACTTGAGGACAACGCTGCCAGAGCCCATTTGAATTCTTCAATTTATCTGCAGATGGCGCTCAAACCGCAGATCGTGCACATCGTTGGGCACACCGAAGCAGATCACGCTGCCACCGGGCAGGATATTATCGATGCCGCTTTGATGGCCCGAAAAACCATCGAAAACGCGTTGGATGGACAGATAGACCCACTTTTGGACCCCGCTATCCGCCAGAGGGTCGACTATCTGGTTGAGCAGGTAAAAATCACGCTGAAAGCAATCGCCGGTCTGGCGCCTGCGGGGGTAGAAAACCCTCTTACGGACGCAGCCACGCTTGCCCAGGCAGTCAGCGTGGGCATTTTGGATGCCCCGCAACTGCGCAATAACCCCTTTGCCAGGGGAAAAAATCGTACTGGCATCATCAACGGCGCAAGTGAAGAGCTGGATGAACAAGGCCATCATTTGACAGAAGAGCATCGTCTCGCAAGTTTTATTTGAATAAAGGAGTAATATGGAAAAGTTTCAGAACGTTACTGTGATTGGGGCAGGAAACGGCGGCAAAGCTATGGCTGCCGACCTGGCATTAAAGGGGAAAAGCGTCACTTTATACAACCGTACCTGGGAACATATCTCAGTGATCGCCGAAAGGGGCGGAATAGAACTTGAACTCCCCGGGAATATTTTTGGTTTTGGGCGCCTGATCAAAGTCACAAACAACATTGAGGAAGCTTTAGCAGACAGCAAACTGATCATGGTGGTCATCCCTTCCTCCGGACATCGGGACATTGCCAAGCTGGCTGCGCCCTACTTGCGCGATGACCACATCGTGGTCCTGCACCCCGGGCGCACTTGCGGAGCAATCGAGTTTGCCGAAGTGATCAGGCAGGAGGGCTGCACAAGTCAACCCATTATCTCTGAAGCTGAGACATTCATTTTTGCCAGCCGCTCGGAAGGCCCCAACCAGGCCAAAATTTTCCGAGCCAAGGAGTCAGTTCCATTGGCGGCCTTGCCAGCCTTTCGAACACCGGAAGTGCTGGAAGCAATCCACACGGTCTATCCCCAATATATCAATGGCGGCAACGTGCTACTGACCGGGATCAACAACATGGGCGCGGTTTTCCATCCGGCCCTGGCAATCCTAAACTCGGGCTGGATCGAAGCCCGGCATGGTGATTTTGAGTTTTACGTTGACGGTGTGACCCCTTCAGTCGCGAAAGTGCTGGAAGTGATCGACCGTGAGCGCGTCACCGTGGGCGCCTCCCTGGGGCTCAAGGCTCGAACAGGCCTGGAATGGCTCGATTTGGCCTATAACGCCCGCGGGGAAAATCTTTACGAAGCCATGCACAATCAGACGGGCTACTACGGCATCAAAGCACCGGCCACCTTGAATCACCGCTACATCACGGAAGAAATCCCCAACAGCCTGGTACCGATTGCAGCCCTGGGTGAGCGCTATGGTGTGTCCGTAAATGGGATCAACAGTATCATCCGCCTGGCCTGCTTCATTCACAACACGGACTACTGGCGCAAAGGTCGCACACTTGAAAAACTCGGCATCAAGGACCTCAGCATCGATGAACTTACCTATTACGTTGAAACAGGTGAGCGGGATTAACTTTCAAGATAAATAGTATTAAAAGACAGGGAGACTTTTCAGTCTCCCTGTTTGATTTCGGTAAGAGCAAGCTTAGCCAAGCAATTCCCGGGATTTTTCGAGAACGTTTTCAACGTTAAAGCCGTATTCTTTGAAGAGAAAATCGTTGGGCGCGCTGGCACCAAAACGATCCAGTGTGATCATCTTGCCTTCAGGCCCGACCCATTTATACCAGCCCAGGCTCGTGCCGGCTTCAACAGCCAGGCGTGCCTTAACTTCAGGAAGCAGAACCTGATCCTGATATTCCTGGGGCTGAGCTTCAAAGAGTCTCCAGCTTGGGAAGGAAATCACCCGTACACCAACGCCTTCTTCAGCCAGGATCTCAGCTGCTTTGACAATCAATTCAACTTCAGAACCGGTTGCCATCATGATCAATTTAATTGGCGCAGGGCCCAAATCGGCCATCACATAGGCGCCTTTTTCAGTGCCGCTTGCGCTGGCAAATTTTGTGCGGTCAAAGGTCGGCACAGGTTGACGTGTCAGAGCCAAGACGGTTGGAGCGTCACGTCTTTCTATCGCGATTTTCCAGGCTACGGCTGTTTCATTTGCATCCGCCGGACGCAGTGTCACCAGGTTTGGCATAGAGCGCAGGCTGGTAAGGTGTTCGATCGGTTGATGCGTGGGGCCATCTTCCCCCAGCAGGATACTGTCATGAGAGAAGATCCAAATGCTTCCTGTAGCAGAAAGCGCAGAAATACGAATAGTTGGTCGCAAATAATCTGAGAAAACCAAAAAGGTAGCCGAAAAAGAAATGAGGCCGCCGTGCTGATTCAGACCATTGTTGATCGCGCCCATGGCATGTTCACGGACACCATAATTAACGTTTCGTCCCTTGTAGCTGTCCTTTTGGAAGGAAAGCGTATCCTTGATTGTGGTTGAGTTGGAACCGCTCAAATCTGCTGAACCACCTACCAACTCCGGAATTACGCCCGCAAGCGCGTTGATGATCTTATTTGAAGCGCTTCGAGTGGCTAAGCCTTTAACACTGGGTTCAAAAGTTGGCAGCACTTCTTGCCAATTTTCAGGCAGCTTGCCAGAAATTACACGCTTGAATTGAGCTGCTAAATCAGCATAGTTCTGCGAATAATCTTCCAGTGTTGATTCCCAGCGGGCTTCCGCTTCTTTTCCTTTGGGCAAAGCTTCGCGATAGTGTGCCAGAACTTCTTCATCCACAAAAAACTTGGGTTCCACTGGATAGCCCAAAGCTTCCTTGGCACCGGCTAATTCCTCATCACTGGGAATGCCGGAATGAGCCTCCGATAGACCCTGCCATGTGGGATAACCATAACCCAAAACGGTTCGGCAAATAATCAACGAAGGCCTTGGATCAGCTTTAGCTTTGATAATAGCCTGATCGATCTCTTCCACGTTGTTGCCATCTTCCACATGCAAGACCTGCCAGCCATAGGCTTCGTAACGTTTGGCACGATCTTCAGTGAAAGTGATTTCCGTGCCGCCATCAATGGTGACACGGTTGTCGTCATAGAAACAAATCAGTTTGCCCAATCCCAGATGCCCGGCCAGTGAAGAAGCTTCAGAGGTGATGCCCTCCATCAAATCGCCATCGCCAGCAATAACATAGGTGTAATGGTCCACTACTTTGTGGTTGTCTTTGTTATAAACCGCGGCAAGGTGAGCTTCAGCCATGGCCATGCCGACCGCAACAGCAAGCCCTTGCCCTAAGGGACCGGTAGTGGTTTCAACTCCAGCAGTATGTTTATACTCAGGATGCCCTGGTGTGAGGCTGTTGGGCTGACGAAACTGCTTAAGCTGCTCCATGGTCATCTCTTCATACCCAGTCAGGTAAAACAGGCTGTAAAGCAGCATCGAGCCGTGACCAGCGGAAAGAATGAAACGATCGCGGTCTGCCCAATTAGGATTGGCTGGATTGAATTTAAGATGTTTGCTGAATAAGGTGTAGGCGATAGCCGCTGAACCCATCGGTTGTCCGGCATGTCCGGAGTTTGCATTTTGGACGGCGTCTGCCGAGAGAAATCGGATAGTGTTGATTGCTTTTTCCTGGAACGGAGTGTTTGCTTGCATAGGTCTCCTCTTGTATCTTTAAGAAAAAAGGTACTATTTTTTTTCAGCACCTAGATTGAATTAATCTTAGCATAACTTGTTGAGAAAAAGAAATGGTCCAGAAGGGAGGTAAAGACTTGTTCAGAACTTTTAGATTCCAAACCAAGAAAAAACGCTGCTCCATCAAAGGAAAAAGGATAATAGACAGAAAAAAGACCGCTTCAGCGGTCTTTTGCTTTACCCTTCCAGTCAAAACCAGATCAGATAGTACGCTTTTCGATTTCAGCCTTAACGAATTCTAAGATTTCAGCTTCTGTGCTCATATTTTGAGCTTTCTTGGCAATTTCTTCAGTTTCTTCCAGGGTAAAGAGGGATAAAATGCGTTTGACGCGCGCTATATTAGCAGCATTCATACTGAATTTACGCAGACCAAGACCAAATAAGAGCACAGCACCAATATCATCGCTAGCGAGTTCACCACAGACAGAAATTGGTTTCCCTGCCTTGTTAAAATCAGAGAAAATTTTTCCCAAACTACGCAGCATCGCAGGAGACATGGTCTGATAGTATTTGGTAATGGAAGGGTTCATGCGGTCTACCGCGTGCAGGTATTGGGTCAGATCGTTGGTACCAACGCTGGCAAAATCAACTTCTTTGGCGGCTAAATCAGCAATCAAACCAATGGATGGGATCTCGATCATGATGCCAATGTTGATCTTCTCGTCAAAGGCAAGTCCTTCTATTTTCAGTTCTTTCTTGACGGCGGCTACCACAGCATTGGCAGCACGGATATCATCAATGGTTCCTACCATGGGGAACATGATTTTCATCTCACCAAAAGCAGAAGCCCTCAGCGCAGCCCGAAGTTGAGTTTTGAACATTTCCATATGGTCCAGGCACAAACGCAGCGCCCGGTTGCCGAGGAAAGGGTTGTCTTCTTTTGGCAGCGCCATGTAGCGCAGGGTCTTGTCACCGCCGATATCCAATGTGCGCAGGGTGACCGGGTTCCCCATGGCATTGGCCAGTACTTTCTTGTAGGCCTCAAATTGCTCCTGCTCAGTGGGCATATACTCACTGCCCATATAAAGGAATTCAGTGCGGAAAAGACCAACAAAATCAACATATTTATAGCCATCTTCAGGTTCTGTATCGCCGACATTCAGACCTATACTGTAGCGTTCTCCACTGGCAACCAGGGGGATTTTATCCAGGTACTCGCTGGTTTCGCGTTCTTCCTTGATAAATTCCACCAGTTTTTCCTGATATTCCTTGATGACTTCTTTTTCAGGATCCAGGAGCACCTTGCCAGCCAGGGCGTCAAGCACGATGTTATCGCCGTTCTTCATGATTTGGACCGCGTCCGTCACGCCCAATAAGGATGGGATCTTATAGCTGCGCGTCAAAATGGCCGTGTGAGAGGTGGCTCCACCAATTTCGGTAATGACCCCCATTACGCGATTGCGGTCCATGGTGGCGGTATCACTGGGGAGCAGATCATGCGCGACCACAATAACATTTTCGCGCAGATTGGCCAGGTTGCTTTCTTTTTCACCTTTCAAAATGCGCAAAACCCGATTGCGCACGTCCCGCAGGTCGGCAGCTCTGGCCGCGATCAGGGGATCTTTGGCTTTCTCAAGCAAATTCGCGAAATCAGTGAAGATTTCATCTACGGCATAGTCGGGCATAGCCCGGCTCTCGTAAATCATTTCCTTTACGCCTTCATCCACCTCCTCATCCATGAGGATCTCTGTATGGGCAGTGAAAATTTTGGCTTTTTCAGGAGATTCAGCCGACATGGAAGTAACAATAGTTGCCAATTCTTTTTCGGCGGTTGCCACCGCGTCTTTGAATTTTTTGTAATACTCGTCTTCTTTGCCAGCCTCAAAATAGGATTCATGTACATCAGCCTTGAAGGCTCTGTAGATGTAAACTTTACCCAGGGCGATTCCCCTGGAAACTGGATTTCCCTTTAATATCCTCATAACTCTCCTTTCAGCCAAGTGCTTGATTCTTACAGAAACTGTGGTTTAGTCTTCTCCAAATTTCGATTCAACCAATTCAAAAAGTTTTTCGACAGCTTCTTGTTCGTCCGGTCCGTCCGCGGCGATTTCGATCGGGGTTCCAACTGAAAGACCCTGTGCCAGAATCTTAATGATGGATTTGGCGTTAGCTGGCTGGGCAGCCTCATCATCCAAACGGCGAACCGTCACCTTGGATTCAAAGGTCTTGGCCATTGAGACAAACTCGGAGGCTGGTCGGGCGTGAAGACCGGATACGTTTTTTAATTCTGTGTTTTTACTGTACATGATTTCTCCTTTTTATAAAGTTCAACAGATTATTGGATCAGAAAGGCTAATAATTACAAATTTTAAAACAGAAGAAGACTTCCTTCCCAAAACATTTTTCAATTATCCAGTAAAAGCGGATTTTTTGCAATGATTGGTTAATGGCATGGTCAAATCTTGGAGCTGCCAGATTTCTGAATATTTAATTCTGAATCGAATTTAATTCCTTGAGGAAATAGTCCCGGTCCTCTGCCTCGCTGATATTCTCAGCCGCCTGGTTGCCAAGTTTGATGTAATTTTGAGCTTCCTCAAAACGACCAGCCGCCCAATAAGATCGCGCCATCGCTTCATAGGCAAAAGCCAGATCGAAATCCTTGATTTGGTTTTCTTCACACCACATTAAAGAAAGCCGGGCGTGTTCCAAAGCCAGATCAGGTTTATCCAGAAGCACCATGACCCGTGAAATCTGCCATTCCCCCCTCGCAAACTCCAAGGGGCCGCCTGCCTTTCCCCAGTGAAACCGGGAAGCGTAGACACATTGCAGCATTTCATCATCCTGCAGAGGAGTGCGATTCTGCAGCTCCATCAACTCCCAGGTTTTATTGAAACAATAGATTGCCATCTGGCGGTGAGATTCAAGTGATGGGTCTGGCATATGTAAGCTCCATTTTTAATTTAACTTTGCTCTAAGGTGCTGAACTCTTTCACTGTCATTGCGCAGGAGCAAACTCACGTGCCTGAGCACAGCAATTGGGTCTTTGAAAATCAACCTCGGCCCGGCAAAGCGCATAACTTCACGCACGCGTCCGCGCCAGGGTTCTTTGTAACAGTGAACCGGGCATTTGGCGCAAACCGGTTTTTCCGGCAGGAACAGGCAATTCTCCACACGCTCGTTGGCATAATCAAGCAGCGCCTGGCAATCAGAACAAAGCTGGCCGTGGGTCTTATGTTTGGCACGGCAGTAGATGGTTAGCATGCTTTTGAAGGTTGCTTGTTCGCGCTGAACAAACTTTTGATCTGATTCTTTAAGTTTCATCCTGGTATTGTAAACGAAGCTGGTTATTTTGTACGGGACCTTTTTAAAGTCATCCAAACTAGCAGAGGGAGCAAGCCCCCTCCGTACACTTGGGCTAACAAAAAAGGCAGCAGTTGAACTGCTGCCTTTTTGCTGTAAAAAATCAATCTATATCCAACCGCGCAGTTTCATGGCCTTGACAACTTTATCAATGGCAACCATGTAAGCGGCATCGCGCATGTAAACCTTTTTGTCCAAGGACATCTGAAGTACAGAATCGAAAGCGCTGGTCATCTTCTGATCCAGGCGATGCCTGACTTCTTCCAGCGACCAGTAGAAGTTCTGGTCATTCTGAACGCCTTCAAAATAAGAAACGGTCACGCCTCCAGCATTGCAGAGGAAATCCGGGATGACGAAGACATTGTTCTCGATCAAGACTTGATCAGCCTCAGGAGTGGTAGGCCCGTTGGCGGCTTCTGCCAGAATCCTGACTGACTTGCTGATCGCTTTGACGGTCTCACCATTGATCTGCCCTTCAAGAGCAGCAGGAATGAGCACATCCACATCCTTGGAGATCCAAGCGTTGCCATCTTCGATAGCATAGCCAGCTTCTTTGGCTTTACCTTTGTCAATGGTTCCATACTGATCGGTGATGCTCTTGAGATAGGCAGGATCGATGCCATCTTCTTTGGTGAAGGTGTAGGATTTTCTCTCGGCGCGATCCCAACAGGAAACGCAAATAACCTTCCCACCAAGGATTTTTTGGAAACCGATGGCGGCATACTGGCCGACATTTCCAAAGCCTTGAATTGAGGCTGTGGTTTGAGTAGGGTCAATTCCCAGATGCTTCATCGCTTCACGAATGGTGAACACAACACCAAAACCAGTGGCTTCCGTGCGGCCTTCAGAGCCGCCACCGCCCAGCGGCTTGCCGGTGATAACGCCAGGGGTGTAATTCCCCACCACAGAGGAATACTCATCCATCATCCAACCCATCATCTGGGGAGTTGTGCCAACATCCGGCGCCGGTACATCCTGACGCGGTCCAATATTCTTCCACATTGCTTTTACAAATCCACGCACCAGGCGCTCTTTTTCACTTTCAGACAGAGTTGAAGGATCAACAACGACGCCGCCCTTACCACCACCCAGGGGGATGTCCGCTACCGCGGTTTTCCAGGTCATCCACATGGCCAGAGCACGCACAGTATCAGCCGTCTCATTGGCCGCAAAGCGCAATCCACCTTTATTGGGACCGCGGGCGTCATTATGCTGCACCCGAAAAGCCTGGAAGACCCTGATTTTGCCGTTATCCATTTGCACCGGGATGCGGAAATGGAATTCACGGGCTGGGTACCGCAGGTAATCCCGGATCTGTTGGTCCAGCTCCAGCTCATCGGCGACTCTATCAAATTGAGCCTGAGCCATCTTAAAAGCATTTGTAGTATCTGTCATTAAACTCTCCTTTGATTGATTGTTTGATTGATATGGGGGTATAGAACGAAACGAGCACCGTGGTTAGCTGCCCGTAATTGGTTTGGTTGAGACCTTAGATTTTTGGTGAGCGACATCTCTTGCCTCAAAATTTTATAGTTTAACCTTATCCCAAAACCCCGCTTTGGTCAAGCCAAATCGAAGATCCAGTTCATGTGCTCTAGTAACAATCTATTCCTTACAAGAGTATTTAACTTTTACGATAAAAAATAACTTGGCTAGCTTAAGCAAAAAAGCCCGGTTACCCGGGCTATCGCTCATACTTGGCTAGTTTGGCATTTATTTTAAGTCAAGCACATAGGTGCTGACGCCATTTATTTCTGAAATTTTTTCGAATCCTAATTCTTCGTACATGTCAGGCACGCCGTGATACTGGCGTTCGGGGTGCTGACTCCAGAAAAAAGGTCGGCCGATGACGCGATCATAGCCTTTTTCTCTAAAATTCTCTACAGCTGTCTTGAGCAGTTTTTTCGCCAAGCCCTGCCTGCGGTAATCCGGATGGATCAGGAAGCAAACCACCAAAGCGGTTTTTCCCTCAAAACCAAGCAACTCTTCATCCTCTTCCAATAAGGCATAGTTGCGCCAATCATTGGCATTGATCCATCCAACCGGGTTTTCGCCATCAAAGGCCAAGAAACCCTGCATAACGCCATCGCGTATGTTTTGGCGGGCCAATTCTTCGTTCTGTTCAGAAGTCCGGCTGCGCCATACTTCTGAATCGCATTTTATATGATAGTACTGGCAGTGACAGAATTGCCAGTGTGGAGCATGAGAAAAATCGATGTTTTTAACATAATTAATGAATATCTCACCCATATCCGGGTTTAAAGCTTTTATTTCGATTGTCATAAGTTCACCATCCCTGTTTTTACTTGTATTCAGAATAGTAACAAAAAAACGCACAATAGTCCATACTTGTGCGCTTTACAACAATAAATTTTAAGGTTTGAAGATTCAAAGTCTCTTCACAAAATGATCGATTTTCTCTAAAGCCTGTTCCAGGCGTTCATACGAGGTGGCATACGATACCCGGGCATAGCCAACACCAGCAAAACCAAAGCTGTTTCCTGGCACAATTGCCACGTGTTCTTGCTTGAGCAATTGGTTGCAAAATTCCTCATCATCCAAGCCGGTGGAACGCACATCCGGGAAGGCATAAAAAGCACCCTTGGGTTCAACTGTCTTCAAGCCAATTGTATTCAGCCCATTCACGATCAGGTGCCTGCGCCGATCATATTCTTTCAACATCTCCTGAACGTAAGGTTCGCCAACCTTCAAAGCTTCCAGGGCGGCATATTGCGACATTGTGGGCGCGGACATGATGGTATATTGATGGATCCTGACGATCCCATTGATGTATTGTTCCGGTCCGGCAATATAGCCGATGCGCCAGCCAGTCATGGCATAGGCTTTTGAGAAACCGCCCAAGAGGATGGTCCGTTTTTGCATATTGGGCAGGCTGGGGAAACAAACATGTTCAGTGCCATAGACCAGGCGGTCATAAATTTCATCTGAGACGATGATCAGATCATGTTTTTCTGCCAGGGCTGCCAATTGCAGCAGGAAGGCCCGGTCATAGACTGCTCCGGTTGGGTTGCTGGGACTGCCGATAAAAATTGCTCTTGTTTTTGGCGTGATGGCCGCTTCTATCTGTTCGATGCGCGGCACAAAGCCATCTTGTGCAAGTGAGGCTACTTCCACGGGCACGCCGCCTGCCAGGATGACCTCGGGTTGATAGGATACAAAACATGGTGTGGGGATGATCACTTCATCTTCAGGGTTCAGAATGGCGGTGAAAACCAGGTAGAGCGCTTCTGAAACACCTACCGTGATCACAATTTCTGACTGGGCAAGGTAGTCAACCTGATAGCGCTGCTTGAGATGATCGCTTAGAGCTTGCCGCAATACAAATAAACCATGATTTGAGGTGTAGTGAGTTTCACCCCGCTTCAAGGCCTCGATTCCGGCCTGAATGATTGGTTCAGGTGTGTCAAAATCCGGCTCCCCAATCCCCAATGAAATGACATCCTTCATGGTAGCTGCGATGTCAAAGAACTTGCGGATCCCGGATGGCTTAAGTCCTGCAACCCTGTCTGATAAGACCTTCTCCATTAACTCTCCTTTTCTATGGTTAGGCTTAAATTTTTATTTACCAATTAGCCCAGGAATTATCTCCCAGGTTAAATTTCCCTTTCATACCATTGACAACAACATCGTATCCAAGCAGTGAGCCTTCCAGTTGAGCGTTGGTGATATGCGCTCCCTGGCTCAAAATTGAATCACGGATGGTGCTGTTTTGAATGATACTGCCCGGACCAATAGATACATGAGGTCCGATAATGGAGGTGTTTACCCGCGCGTCCGGGTGGATAAAGACCGGAGGGATGATCACGTTATCATCAAACGTGCCATTTTCATTGAAGTTTGCCCGCCCATTCTCAAGCAGGTAGCGGTTGGTATCCAACAGCGCTTCAGAAGTTCCGGCGTCCATCCAAACCTTGACTTGCGCAATCCGCATTGTGGTCTGCTTCTCAAGCATCAGATTGATGGCGTCAACCAGATAATATTCACCTCTCAAGGCAATTTTGCGCTCGATTTGCTCTTCGATGGCCTTAACTAATTTTTGGCCATCTCTGAAATAATAGCAGCCAACCACTGCCAGGTTGTTGTTCATGTCATTTGGTTTTTCAATCAGCCGAGTCACCAAACCGTGCGAATCAACCTCAACCACACCAAAGCGCCGGGGGTCGGGGACTGCTTTTACCCAGGCAATGGAATCTATATCTTCCTGCGAGAGGCAAGAGAAATCGCTTTCAACCAAGGTATCAGAAAACACAACCAAAGCCTGCCCGGTCAAGTGCTCCTTGGCGCTCCAAAGCGCGTCCGACTGGCCTTTCTTGGTGAGTTGGGTTACGTAATCGACCTTGTATTTTGGATAATGTTTTTGCATGTGCGCCTGGATCAGCTCCTGCTGACCAGGGGACAAAATAAACACATATTCAGCTTGTTCATGATTTGGGACTGTCTTGAAGGTTTCCAGAAGGTGATCAATTACGGTAGCCCCCGCCAGGGAAACAAGTGGCTTTGGACGGCTCCAGGTTAGAGGACGCAAACGGCTGCCGAGACCTGCCATGGGAATGATGATTTTGAGTTTCTGATCCATTCTCTCCTCTTCGCTGTCATCAATGACATGGAAAATCTAATTTATTGTGATTCATTATATCCTTAATGGTGCTGAAAAGCCTAAGGAGCCGTGATTTTCAAATCCGACACCCTGACTGTCATGGCGTGACTGCTGTTGCTTTGAGCGATGACACCAAAAGCCCCCTCCAGTTTTCTGACAGGTGAATGACTGAATTGCAGTTCGTCATTCACATAAATTTCCAAAACGCCCTCTTTCGATAAAATCCCGATCCGGTTTTGAGCCGGAGAGCCCGGTTGAATTTTCCTGCCAGTTTGCCAGTTTTCTAATAAACTGGTGCCGGAGGGCAAAACCCGGTCAAGCTTTGTCTGACCCGAACTGTCAAACCAAACCCGGTAGGTGCCGGAGCTGCTGTTATTCCATAAAATCAACCCATATTGGTCCTCAGGCGAGCACATCAATATATCGATCGTGATTTCAAGGTAAAAGTCTGATGGCAATTGGTGTTGACTCAAACTGCTCAAGCTATGCTTGCCTGCCAACAGTGCCAGAGATAATCCGGAGGCTTCATAAGCGATTGTGCCGGCTTCGGATGTGCCAGTCTGCCAGAGAGTTTGATCACTAAAATCATCCCGCACCAAATAATCTTCTTCCACCAGCATCGGTGTGGCCGTTTGGACCTCTTCCGGGTTGCTTGTAGGGATAGACACTGGGGTGGGGGTCCTTGGGAACCAATCAATGGTCGGGCTTGGTTCCAAAGTCGGCTGCGGCAGGGTGACGGTAAGGTTTGCCGTTGGCTGCGGACTCGCGCTCTGACAGGCCGCCAACCCAATCAGGAGCACAAGCGCAAACCAGAAAGGAATTTTTCTGCGCTGATTCATACCTCAATTCTACCCAAGCTCGCAAAATTCGAAAATGCACCTTCTATGAGGACCAGAAAGAAAATTAAGCTTTAAGCTCAGATGATATAATTGCGGCAGGAGAAAACTATGAAAACGATCAAAAAATTCTCTTCGATTCTACTTTTCGTTTTGCTGTTGACAGCCATCGGCTTTGCCGCATCCTCCAGCTCAAAACTCGCAAAGGCCCAAGTCCCCTACCAGACCCCCACCCCAAATGAGCAGGGTGTGGTGGTTTACATTGTTCAGGCCGGAGAATGGTGTTCTCAAATCCAGGAACGGACTGGCGTGCCGATTTCAGAAATCATTCGTCTCAACGGTCTGACGGACGCCTGCACCATTTATGAAGGTCAGCAGTTGGTCCTGGCACGGGTTGAAGTTACGCCTTTGCCGCCGACCGCGACAGCCACTACCCCACCAGAGCTGGTGACCCCCACCCTGACCCCTATGCCGGGGGAGGCAAGCATTTGCGTTGTTCTCTTTCACGATTTGGATGGCAACGGTATGCGCACCGAAGGGGAGGATTTTCTCTATGGTGGTGAAGTAAGCATCAACGACCGTCTGGGACAGGTCTCCAAAACCGGTACTACCGTGGCAGGTGACCCGGAGATCGTGACACCCTTCTGTTTTAGTGACATCCCCCAGGGAAGTTACAACATTTCTGTTGCTATCCCGGACGATTTCAACCCAACCACGGTCACCAATTACCCGCTGGAAGTAAGAGCCGGTGAAGAAGCAACCATCGACTTTGGCGCTCAGTTGAAAACGCAACCCGGGGCTGAGGTGGTAGCCGATACCGCCAACCGTGTCCCGGTTTTGGCTATTGTCGGATTGATCATCCTCTTATCCGGACTTGGTCTGGGCTTTTACATGTGGCGTTCAAGCCGGGCTGTTTAATAAATTCCAACTTAAACCTTAAGGCAGACCTGAACGGTCTGCCTTTTGCTTTGTAAAAAGAAAAATTTAAAGGAAATTTAAGATCTTGCCCTGGCTCTTTGTTCCAACCAGACATCTGCCTCATTGTGATAACCGGCCTGTTCCCAAAAACCGGGTTGGTCAACCGCGCTGAATTCCAGTCCGCGCAGCCATTTTGCACCCTTCCAAAAATAGACATCCTTCAACTCATCTCGCCCGGGGATGGCGCCGCAAATCCCACGCAAAGGCGCGCCGTGCTCAAGTGTGATTGGCTCTCCTTCATAATGAGTGGCCAGCAAAAAGTTTTCTGCGTCCATCACTTCCAGGGGTAAGTTGGTCGTGAAGCCGTACTCGGCGTGCTGAATCACGTATCGCGCTTTTTCTGTTGGGATCACCAAACCAAGCTCCCGCAGCGTTTTCAAACTCACGCCTTCCCAAGTGGTGTTGAGCTTGCTCCACTTGGTAACGCAGTGAACATCGATTGTCAGCTTGGTGCGGGGTAAAGCGCTGAATTCTTCCCAGCTCATTACCAGCGGTTTTTCCACTTCACCCCAAACCCTGAATGTCCAGGTATCGAGGTCGATCTCAGGCGTGGGGCCGTAGTGCAATACGGGGAAACGCGAGGTCAAAAACTGACCGGGTGGTACTCGCTTTTTAGTATCATCGTCTAATTTTCCGAATAGTTTCATATTCTCACAAAGCTAAACTTTCTCCAGGGTTCAGGACCAGAACTTCAGTCTCGGTCTCGGCTTCAACCCTTTCCTTCCAGGCAAAGGGGTCTTGAGAGAGCAATTCCCAGGTGTTGTAATGGGTTGGTACAACTTTTTTTGGTCTCAAAAGTTTGACCGCCAAGAGAGCGTCATCAGGACCCATGGTGTAATTGTCGCCAATTGGTAAGAGTGCCAGGTCAAGGCCCGCGTCACCAATCAATTGCATATCGCCAAAGAGGCCGGTATCGCCGGCAAAATAGATTTTCTTGTTATCTGGCGTGGTCAGCAAAAAACCAGCCGGGTTACCGCCGTAACCGCCGTCAGGCAGAGGGGAACCGTGCAAAGCCTGGGTCAGTTTCAGGTAGCCAAAGGGAAACTCGTGTCCGCCGCCAATGTGCATGGCGTGGGTAGTCAGCTTCTGCTTTCTCAACCAGGCACAAATCTCGGAATTGCTGATGCACAAGGAATCACAGCGCCTGGCAATCTCAAGCGTATCCCCCACATGATCGCCGTGCCCGTGTGTGATCAGGATGAAATCAGCGCTAACTTCTTCAGCTTTTTGTGAGGCAGCCGGGTTGCCGTTGAAATAAGGATCGATCAAAAGCTGGTGTTTGCCAACCTTGAGCCCATGGGTCGCGTGACCATACCATGTATAAATCGTGTCCATAGCGTCCTCCTGCTTAGATTATAGCCTGCCAGATTGGTTTTTTAAAGGATGTCAAGCTTTGCCATTGAAGCGATCAAAGCTTTGAGCCCATGACCTTCAAAGTAGACTTCCACCGTCTCATCGCCGTACTCCAACTTGCTGTTTTTTACCACACCGCGACCATAAGTGCTGTGACGAACCTGCATGCCGCTTTTGAATTTGGTTTTAGCCGGTTTATCCTGTGGAATAGTTGTATTTCGCAGCCAGGAAGGGCTCTCCCAACGCGAATACTCATTCTCCCTGCCAAAACTGTTGCGCCGTGGCTGAGCGTAGATATCCTGTTTGAGCAAACTGGAGGGCAGATCCTTGATAAAGCGGGAAGCGATTGTATCTTCGTAGGTACCGTAAGGGCTGCGGCGCCTTTGCGCGCGGGTCAGGGTCAGTTTTTTCTTGGCGCGGGTGATGCCCACGTAGAGCAGGCGGCGCTCTTCTGCCAAATCTTCCTCATCATCACAGGATCGGCTATGAGGCAGCAGCATTTCATCCAAGCCAATAATATAAACCCGCTCGAACTCAAGCCCCTTGGCCGCGTGGAGGGTCAGCATGGTGGGCGCGTCCAGCGTTTCCGGCAGGGTGTCCTGATCTGCCACCAATGCCATGGCTTCAAGGAATTCCTGCAAACCGCGGGTCTCATATTCCATCACCACCGCCCGCAGCTCAAGCACGTTTTCCCAGCGATCCTGCCCCTCTTCGCTTTTGTCCTGGATGTAGGTTTCGTAATCAGTGTCAGAAACAATGCGATCAAACAAGACACTCAGGGAGTTGTCCTGCGCTGTTTTCCGCCAACCAACCAACATGTGAGCAAAACGGCTCAATCTCTCTCCGCCTCTGCCCAACTCAAGCACAGCCTGGTTATCCGTTCGGTTCAGGTCCAACAGGCTTTCACCCAGACTCAAACCACTTTTTGCAGCAAGCTCAGCCAGAGCTTGTAGAGTCTTATCCCCAATCCCTCTGGGTGGCAGGTTGATCACTCGTCTCAGGCTGATTTCATCCAAAGGGTTGTAAATCAGGCGGAAAAAGGCGATCATGTCCCGCACTTCCTTGCGGCCGTAAAAGCGCTGCGCGCCCACCAGGCGGTAGCTGATGCCTTCGCGTCGGAAGGCTTCTTCCAAAAGACGGGACTGCGCGTTTGTACGGTACATGATGGCAAAATCACTCGGGTTTTGCCTGGCAAGGATGCCATCGCGGATGTCGCTGACCACTAACTGCGCCTCTTCGCGGTCATCTTCAGCCACGATCAGCCGAATCTTTTCGCCGGTCTGGGCTTGGGTGAACAATTTCTTGCGGGTTCGATTGCTGTTTTGATCGATAACAGCTACCGCGCTGTCCAAAATGGTTTGCGTGGAGCGATAATTTTGTTCCAACAAGATAACTTCCGCATCCTTAAAATCATTCTTAAAACGCTCGATGTTGCGATAGTCTGCACCTCGCCAGCGATAGATGGATTGATCCTCATCCCCGACAACATAGAGGTTTTTATGTACCCTGGCGAGGTTGCGCAGGATGGCGTATTGGGAATAGTTGGTATCCTGAAATTCATCCACCAAAATGTGTTCAAACTTATGCCCATAAGTATCCCGCACAACTGGATAGCTCTCAAAAAGCTGGTTGGTATAGACCAGCATATCGTCAAAGTCCATGGCATTATTCTTCACCAGGCGCTGCTGATAAAGGGCATAGAGCCGTTTGGTTTGTTCATCCCTGAAATTTTGAACCGGGAAAGCTTCCGGCAGGATCAAATCGTTTTTGGCGTTGGATATGGCGGCTAAAATGGAGGCTGGTTTGTAGAGTTTTTCATCCAGATTGTTGTCGCGTAATATTTCTTTCATCAAGGCTTGTTGGTCATCAGTATCAAAGATGACAAAGTTTTTGGTGACAGGCAGAAGATCAGCCTCCCGCCTCAAAATACGCCCACAAATCGCATGAAAAGTGCCTAACCAAATCCCTTCGGAGTTTGGCCCGATCAGTTGGGTCACCCTCTCACCCATTTGTTTGGCCGCTTTGTTGGTAAAGGTGACCGCCAGAATGTTATAGGCTGGCACTTTGAAAACGCTGATCAGGTAGGCAATTCTGTAGGTCAACACGCGCGTCTTGCCCGAACCCGGACCTGCCAAAACCAAGGTGGGACCAGCAGGCGCGGCAACGGCCAGTTGTTGTTGTGAATTCAAGCGATCAAGTAAGGCATCCATAGTCAAGGCTGATTGTACCAAAAGGGGGTCAAAACCCTATAAAAGGATCAAAACTCGAAAAAGTCCCAACACAAATCCAGCAATCACCAGCATGTAGGGTTGTGATTTTGTGAAGAGTAAGACTGCCAAACCGGCCAGCATAAGCCCAAGAGTCCAAACATCAACCAGGGCATTTTGCGCCAGGGAGATACAGATAAACAGAATCAAAGCTACCACGGCCGCGTTGACACCTCTTAAAAAGCTATGCGCAAGATGGTTTTCACGCATCTTTTTTACCAGGGGTGCTGTGGCTGCCACGATCAGGAAGGAGGGTAAAAATACGCCAAAGGTGGCTGCCGCCGCCCCACCCAAGCCGCCGGCTATGTAACCGACAAAAGTGCTGGCCGATAGCACCGGGCCGGGCGTGATTTGTCCCATCGCGATGGCATCTGTCAGTTGCTGAGAGGTCAACCAACCAAAGCGATTGACAACATCTTCTTCGATCAGCGCGAACAAAACCAGGGCTGAACCAAACAAAACTGAACCCGTCCGCAAAAAATACAGAAAAATTGTCGAAAAGCTTTCTTTAGCCTGAGCTGCTGTGTTTTGAACGAAATCAGTTATTGCAGGCAAAGGTAGAAACGCCAGCATCCATTGTGTCGGCGGGAGGCCTTTGGGCCATTCTGCCAACAGGTGGTGCAACAAAGCGCCAAGTACACCACCGCCAATCAAGATCACGGCCTCATTGACTCCCAGCAGTTTTGCCACGACTGCCAACAAGAATATGGCTATCTGCTTCCAGCCTTTGAAACTGGATTTGCCGATCCGCCAGGTGGTTTCCAAAACTATGGCCAAAACCAAGGGATTCAAGACATAGAAGATGCCTTCAATTTGAGGAAGGCTGCCGTAGCGCATGTAAACCCAGGCTAATAAGAGGCTGGTAAGGAAAGCCGGGGAGATAAAGCTCAGTCCGGCAACGAGCAGGCCGGGATAACCCGCCCGCACATAGCCAACATGGTAACAGGTCTCGCTGGCGTTTGGCCCTGGGATCAGGTTGGCCGCGGAAAGCAGATCCAAAAAGTGCTCTTCCGTGACCCACTTATTCTTTCGGACAAATTCGTTTTCCATCATGGCGATGTGGGCAGTAGGAGCGCCAAAACTGGTGAGCCCGATTTTCAAGCAGACCAAAAATAATTCCAATAGACGGGTTTTTAATGGAAGTAATGCTGCTTTTGCAGCGTCCGCCCGCGAGTCTTCTTCCACTTCCTGTCCTGCTTTGATAATCTGCTCACTCATCGCTAGAACTTAACCAGGGGCAAATGCAATAACAAATTCTCAATTACCAAACGAGGGTTGACATTTGCGTCAAGCTGTCCAAGCGCCTTTTCGTGTTCTTTGAGGATTCTTTCAATTATTTGGGGACGGATCAGCTTGGCTATTTCAAGGATCTGATCTTCATGTTCAATGTTGACCAAAGGGATTTGAGTGGATTCTCTTCGGATCATCGCGTCCCGCCAGTAAGTCAACCAGGTTGAGATCAAAAAAACAAAATGCTCTCTTGAGGCAGCTTTTCGCTGCTGCAGTTTTTCAACGTACTGCAGGCGCTCCCGCAGTCTGCTGGTCATCAAGTATTCCAAATCTGTCAGAGCCTGATCGTAAGCATCCAATAACTCTTGATTTTGGTCAAATCCAAGGGCTGTGCCCACCCGCCCGCCAGAAAGGTGCGCGATGCGGGCAGCCCGCAAAAGCGCTATGCCTTTTTCTTCAATTAAATATTCTTTCACTTCTTCAACGGTTGAAGGGCGCAGTCGCAGCACTTCACATCGCGAAGAAATGGTTTCCAGCAGGCTTTCTTTGGCATCGGCAGTCAGAATCAAAATCGCTTTTGAAGGCGGCTCTTCCAATGACTTTAGCAAAGCGTTGGAGGCTCCCATGGTCGCTTTTTGAAAATCAGGAATGATCACGATGCGGTAGTTGGATTGGTAAGGCGCCAAAGCCAAGGTTTGCTGCATTTCACGGATTTGGTCAATTTTCAAATCCTTGCTGCCTTCAGCAACTCGCAGGAAGCTCAAATCCGGGAAGCGCTCTTCTTCAATTTGCCTGCAAGTCAGACATTCTCCACAGAATTCCTGGTTCGCCTGTAAATTTGTGCAGTTTAAGGTTTTGACAAAAGCTTTTGCCAGGCTTTCTCTTCCCACACCATCAGGACCAGTGATCAGGTATGCGTGTCTGGTTTTCCCAAGATTGGCGTGGTTTTTCAAATAGTTGACGGCGGGTTCATGCCCAAGGATGTTCCAATGCATTTCTGGATTCTAACACGTATCCGTTTGAAACGAGACCCTTTTTATTGCCGTGCCTTAGTTTTTTGGGATTACCAGAATCCCCTCAACCTTTTGGAGTAAATACCTTATAATTGTCCAGTCTGATTTTGGAGGAATAAATTTTTATGAGTGAAAAAACTACATCAATTATCACACCCACTGAAGATATTCTAAATATCTCCTGGCACTCAATTGATTCAGCGAAAGTGCTGGACAATCTCAACGTGCCGGTTGAGACAGGTCTATCTGAAGAAGAAGTAAAAGCCCGCTTGGAAAAGTTTGGTCACAATGAATTAGCTGAACGCCCTGGCAAAAGCTTTTTACAAAAATTGTGGGAACAAATCAACAGCTTTGTGATCTGGCTCTTGATCGGCGCGGCAGTTATTTCTGCTGTACTGGGCGACTGGGTTGAAGCTGGCGCAATTTTGCTGATCGTGGTCCTGAATGCCATCATGGGTATTATCCAGGAGTCACGCGCTGAAGCATCACTGGCGGCTCTTAAAAAGATGTCCGCTCCTGAGGCGCAGGTCTTGCGGGACGGGCACCGGGTCATGGTTCCCTCACGCGACCTCGTGCCGGGCGATATTGTTTTCATCGAAGCCGGCAACTTCATCCCCGCGGACATGCGTTTATTAGAAGCGGTCAACCTGAACATCGATGAAGCCTCCCTGACCGGAGAGTCAGTGCCTGCCAAAAAGGATGCTGAAAGCAGCCTGCAGGCGGATGTCCCCCTGGGCGACCGTGAAAATACCGCCTTCATGGGAACAACCGTCAGCTACGGACGCGGCAGGGGCATTGTCACCAGCACTGGGATGCACACACAGCTCGGCCTGATCGCCACCATGCTGCAGACGGTTGAAGAGGAACAAACACCCTTACAGAAACGCCTGGATCAACTTGGAAAAACGCTCGGTATTGGCGCTCTCATTGTTTGTGTCCTGGTCTTTGTGATTGGCGTTGCCCGACTTATCCTGGGGAACAGCGTCGCGATTGGATCTGAACCCTTCTGGGAAGAAATCGTAGCCCTCTTCATGATCGCCGTTTCTCTGGCGATTGCGGCTGTGCCCGAAGGTTTGCCAGCGGTCGTCACCATCAGCCTGGCTGGTGGCATGCGCGAGATGGTCAACCGTCACGCTCTGATTCGCAAACTGGCATCCGTGGAAACACTGGGCTCAGTTACCACTATTTGCACCGATAAAACCGGTACGCTGACACAAAATCAGATGACCGTGACCAAATTATGGGTCGACAGTCATTTTGTAGATATAACAGGAACGGGTTACGAACCGGTTGGAGATTTTAAGGTTGACGGTGAAGTAGTTGACCTGAAAGAATTCCCGGCTGCCCGAACCGCGCTGTGGATTGGTACTATTAATAACGACGCCCAACTTGAGCCGACTGGCGAAAGTGAAGGCAAGACAACTTATCGTATGGTTGGTGATCCAACCGAAGGTTCGATTCTGGTTGCCGCCCTCAAGGCTGGCGCAGCCGCTAATACAGTCAATCAAAATTATCCGCGCAAGCAGGAAATCCCCTTTGATTCCAGTCGCAAGCGTATGGTGACCATTCATAATATTGTCAATCCTGGCAATGGAGACATTTCTCCCTACGTGACCAATGAGAAAACCAACTGGTACACAATTGCCGTCAAAGGCGCGCCGGATGTGGTTTTGGAACTCTGCCGCTTCAAATCGGACATGGAAAATAATCCGGTGGAACTGACAGCTGCGGATCGGGAAGAAATCCTGGCCGCGAATAATGACATGACCAGCCGCGCTCTGCGGGTTTTGGGTGTCGCCTATCGGCCAGTGCCCGAAATGCCCAGCGAAATCACCTCAGAAGCGCTTGAGAAAGATCTGATTTTTGTTGGTTTGATCGGCATGATCGACCCCTCACGTCCGGAAGTTAAACCCGCGCTTGAGGAAGCCCAAACAGCTGGCATCCGCTCCGTTATGATTACCGGTGATTATCCCAACACAGCCAAGGCCATCGCGGAAGATATCGGACTTTTACAGGCTGGTCACAAGGTTTTGACTGGCGCTGATATCAGTGACAAAAACGAAGATGAGATGCGCGAGATCGTAAAGATCACTGATGTTTACGCTCGCGTCAGCCCGGAACACAAGATGAAAATCGTTGACGCGCTGAGGGATAACGGTGAAGTCGTGGCCATGACCGGTGACGGCGTCAATGATGCTCCGGCGATCAAACGTGCTGATATTGGCGTTGCCATGGGTATTACCGGCACTGACGTTGCTAAAGAAACTGCGGATATGGTGCTAACTGATGATAACTATGCTTCAATCGTTTCAGCGGTTGAGCAAGGGCGCATCATCTACAGCAACATTCGCAAGTTTGTCTACTACCTTGTCTCATGTAATGTTGCTGAGATCATGATCATCTTCCTTGCCACTGTTTTCGGTTGGAACACTCCCCTTGCTCCAATTCAGCTTCTGTGGCTCAACCTGGTTACTGATGGTGCCCCCGCCCTGGCGTTGGGTACGGAAAAAGGCGACCCGGACATTATGCAGCATCCACCACGGCCGTCTGACGAACCAATCATCAACCGCTATATGGTCAAAGGCATTATCGTTCAGACCATTGCCATCACCGCCGCTACGCTGGGCGCTTTCTTCCTCGGTGGAGGCGCATTAGAAGGCGCTTCGATGGAAGCACGGATCCTTTCTGAAACTTTCGCCTTCGTGACCTTGTCACTCTCGGAACTCTTCCGAGCCTACACAGCCCGTTCAGAGTACTATCCCCTCTCAAAAATCGGGATTTTCACCAACAAGAACATGAACCTGGCTGTTTTAGTCTCAGTTATTCTGATCATTTTAGTGATATACGTGCCTTTCTTGCAGGTAATTTTTGACACTGTATCCCTCAGATGGATCGATTGGGCAGAAATCTTACCTTTGGTCCTTATCCCATCGATTGCCGCAGAAATAATGAAGTCGATTTCTTACAAACAGCACCAGAAACAACGGGCTGAGTAAGAACCTGCTATTGCGTTTTAGACCGCAAAGCTCCTGTAAAACAGGAGCTTTGTTTTTAAGACTTTGTTTGGAAAATTTTTGAAATTTT
>Ga0209509_1000636_pt1 | contig 30527 bp, 26 predicted proteins | sample BioC13SIPDNA_FD_185743 | JGI IMG/M metagenome (GOLD analysis project Ga0209509, IMG submission 185743) | Anaerobic biogas reactor microbial communites from Washington, USA - Biogas_R1_A C13 SIP DNA (SPAdes) (version 2) | ecosystem: Engineered > Bioreactor > Anaerobic > Unclassified | place...
GCCATTTGTTTAGTTCGCCGGCCATTTTTACACTCATCAAGTTGCCGGTTTTTTTGGCTATAAAATCTCCAACTTTCTTAAAATCCGAGCTGGATTGCTTCATAAGTTCTCGGGAAACCAGCTTGTTCTCCTCTATCTGCAATTCCAGTTGCTCAATCTTAAGGCGATATTCCTCCAAAAGATTTTCCATCTCTTTAGAAGGGCTGGGATTATCTGCAGGTGCAGAAGTTGAGTGGTAAAAACAAGAATGGTCTCTTCTTATAAGGGATTCCAATTTCCTGGCCAACGGATCTAAAAACACTTCCCTATCAGCCAAATTTTGATTATCCTGAAGGGAGACTATGCCTAATTTCTGCAGGCGATTTAAGCGGCGGGAGATTTTTATCTTACCTAGAGAAGGACAGGCTTGGAGAACTTGTCCTATCTTTATGCCGGTTTGATACAAAGGCTTAGTCCTTTCTATGGTATATAGCAAGGCTGCTATCACAGCAATATCTTCTAGTTCCAAATCCAATTCTCGGGCATAAGCGAAAAGCATACCGGGTAAACTCACAAAACCCCAGCGAAAGATTTCCAACCAGGCCATTTTATTTTCCATATTATTTTGACCTCCATGTCCAAGTAAAGGAATTATAACAATCAAATAAAAAATCTACAAACTAAATAATATTAGCTTTAAACCAAAAAGCCGTAAATTAACTATATAAACTATGGAGCAAAACATATTTCTGCATGAAAATCAGACTTGACTGATTAGGAAAGAGAAAAACCAGGAACTATGTCCTGGATTATTTAGGATTCTATGGAATTATCCCGGCTAAACATCTTGCTGTAACTCTGCAGTAACTCATCCCTTTTAAAGCATTGGAAGAAACTGCGGAGCAGTTTCAAGACAGTTATAAGACCCCCACTTGTTCGATCTTCTGCAGGGATTCAATGATTTTATCATAATCTCCCCTTTGCCAGTTTTCCCGGAATAGACTATGCAGTCGTTGGGATAAATCCAGGTAAGCCTTTTCGGCCAAAATAGTTTTTTCCATTGCCAGACTTTGGGTTGGGGAGACATCCACATGATGCAATATACGGCGACCCGGTTCCAGCTCAAATTCCTCCAGCCACTCCGGAATATAAACGGGAGAATTGATTTTTTCCTGCAGGTTAGTTGCCAGGGAGCGCTGGGCTTCTTCTTCCCCATGAACTATAAAAATACCTCGAGGGGGAGTGACGATGCCCTGGGCCCATTCAATAAGCTTGTTGCGATCGGCATGAGCAGAATAAGCCTCAATGCTCCTGATATCTGCTTTCACCGCTATCTTTTCCCCGTGAATATGTACGGTCTTTTCCCCATCCAGGATTTTTCGCCCCAGAGTACCTTCAGCCTGGTAGCCTACAATTAGAACGGTTGATTCCGGACGCCAGAGATTATGTTTCAAGTGGTGCTTGATTCTTCCTGCTTCGCACATACCACTGGCAGAAATAATAATGCAGTTCCCTTTTTTCAGATTTAAGCCCATGGATTCTTCCTGAGTTCGGGAATATTGAAGGTTCAGAAGTTCTAAAGGATTAGAATGCTGTTCAATAAACTGCCGGGTTCTATCATCAAAATACTCCGTATGCTTGAGAAAAATTTCCGTGGTGGCAATAGCCAATGGACTATCAATATATATTTCTATTCGCGGATCAAGCTCTCCTTGATTGTGTAATTTGAGCAAATCATAGAGCAGATCCTGGGTTCTCTCTACTGCAAAGGCAGGAATAATCAAATTCCCTCCTTTACGCATGGTTTCATCAATTACCTCTTTTAATTGTTGGTTGCGCTCGCCAATCTGGGGGTGAAGGCGATCCCCGTAAGTTGATTCAACAATCAGATAATCAGCGCTTTCAATTACCGCCGGGTCTTTCACAATAGGTTGGTCATTATTACCCAGATCACCGCTGAAAACCAGTTTGGTTTTCTCTCCTGCTTCTTCCACCCAAATCTCAATTATACAAGAACCCAGAATATGGCCGGCATCCCGCAATCGTACTTCTATGCCGGGCGCCAGGCCTATTATCTCATCCATATTAAGGGAACGGAACTGGGGCAGACATTGCAGGGCATCTTCCACCGTATAGATGGGTTCCAGAAGAGCTTTACCAGAGCGTTTCAACTTCCGGTTCTTTCTCTCTATTTCCGATTCTTGAATATATCCCGAATCCGGGAGTAGGATACTGGCCAGTTCTTCGGTTGCATGGCTGCAATATATAGTACCTCTGAAACCTTTTTTGCACAATTTAGGCGTTAATCCGATATGATCAATATGAGCGTGAGTTATAATAAGAAAATCAATTGAGGCCGGGTCAATGCTGAAATCCAAATAGTTTCTCTCTTGTATCGACTTGGGCCCCTGAAAAAGTCCACAATCAACCGCAAAACGAATCTTTTCGGTTTCTACTAGAAAAAATGAACCTGTGACCGTTTTTGCCGCCCCTAGAAATCTGATCTTCATTTCCTAATCCCCCAGTTTTAACAAATAATACTTCTATTATACCGCAACTATATTTCTAGCATCTCTTTTTTGTGATAAACGACAAAAACTCTGGTGGAAGTCAATAATCTCAAATCTAATCATTATGTGATTGCCGCTTCTAATAGCCTTATCTATGTTTTCAAAACTATTCTGGCCAAATTCCTTGATGACTTCACAACTATCTAAATCATCGATAACTTCAGCAAAACGGTTATGCACCTGCTCAAATATGCCATAATATAGTTCCTTAATCTGTTTGACCCTTTTTTCAATTTGCATCAGGTCAAAATCATCCCTTTCCACCAGGTGCAAAAGGCTGTGAAACAAATTGTGTAAAAGTTTATTATGGAACACTGCTGCCATGGCTTCCCGTTTGTATTGTTTATAGAGCAAGTAGCGAAGATAATCTTTCAGGCCTTTTTGCCCTGATGGTCCCAGTACCTGGTAAGCATTCAGGAGTTCAACCTCGTTAACAGTAATATCACCGATCACGAAAAAACCTCCTTTAATTTGTTCATTAAAAGAGGTTTCCATTCAGGGTTATATAATTCCTTTAGTTATTTATCGTATAATTCTGGTCAATTCCAAGTCACTTCGATATAATACCCTATTTCCTTACACAATATTGCTGATTCTTATTTCTTTATGTCGCCGAAGAAATCTATCTATCCTCTCCAGGGCTTCTTCAATATTAGGTATGCTGGCGGCATAACAGCACCTGATATGCCCATCTCCACTGGTGCCAAAGGCATTACCTGGTACTACCGCAACCTTTTCTTCCCAGAGCAGTTTTTCACAGAAATCTTCACTGCTCATCCCGCTTATTTTAATGGAAGGGAAACAATAAAAGGCCCCCCGTGGTTCAAAGCAGTCCAATCCTATTTCCTGCAATCCGGATAATATTAGCTTACGGCGGTAATTATAGTTATCCACCATTTTTCTCATTTCTGTTTCGCCGTGACGAAGAGCTTCAATGGCCGCCTTTTGTCCCATAATCGATGCACACATAATTGTATATTGATGGATTTTGGTCATGGCTCCGATTATATCTTGATGGCCACAGGCATAACCTATTCTCCAACCGGTCATGGCAAAAGCCTTGGAAAAACCATTCATCATTATAGTACGCTCTTTCATACCAGGTAGACTGGCAATAGAAACATGTCGTCCATAATAAGTCAACTCGGAGTATATTTCATCAGATATCACCAGTAAGTCGTTTTTAATTATGATATCCCGCAAAGCCTCTAAATCCTCTTCATACATTACTCCCCCAGTAGGATTGTTGGGATAGGCCAGGATCAGGATTTTACTCCTGGGGGTAATATAACGGGAAAGAATATCAGGACGCAAACGGTACTGGTCTATATCATAAGTCGGAACCGGGACAGCAGTTCCATAAGCCAAAGTGGCTCCTGGCGCATAGGATACAAAAGAAGGCTCAGGTACCAAAACTTCATCACCAGGTTCAAGCAGAGCCCGCATAGCCAAATCTACTGCTTCACTGACGCCGACGGTGACCAGCACCTCTTTTTCCGGTGAATATTCTATCCCGATCCGCCGATTCTCGTATGCGGCTATTTCTTCCCGTAATTCCAACAGGCCCTGGTTGGAAGTATACATGGTATAGCCTCTTTCCAGGGAATAACAGCCAGCCTCTCGTATATGCCAGGGGGTAACGAAATCTGGCTCTCCAACCCCCAGGGAAATTACCCCATCCATCTGGGTAACCAGATCAAAAAACTTTCTAATCCCCGATGGGGGTATGGATTCTACCGTATGGGAAATATAGCGTTTCATACTGTTCACGGGCTCACCACCAATCTTCTGTCTTCTTCCGGTTCCTCAAAAATAAAGTTCTCCTGCTTATAGCGTTTAAGAATAAAGTGGGTTACGGTGCTTTGCACATGATCCAGGGTGGAGAGCTTATGAGAGACAAACCAGGCAATATCCTTCATGCTTTCCCCGCTTACTACCACCGAAAGGTCATAAGTACCACTCATAAGATATACACATCTTACTTCTGGATAGCGGTAAATCTTCTCTGCCACACTATTGAAGCCCACTTCCCTTTCCGGAGTTACTTTAACATCAATCATGGCAGTAACCCCATCATTGCCCAGCAATTCCCAGTTAATGATGGTGTTGTAGCCCAGTATTATCTTCTGCTTTTCCATTTGTTCGATAATACTTTTAATTCTCACTTCATCCTCATCCAACATGGTAGCTATGGCTTTGCAGCTTAAACGCGCATTATTTTCCAACAAATGCAGAATCCTTCTTTCCAGTTCCATCTACTTTCCTCCTTCTTAATTTAGGCAGTTGCAAAAGCCTGATAATGATTCTACTGCAAAAAGTTATTAATATTCATTAGCTTGTATAAATATACCGCTCGCAATCTTTGCATGGGCAACACCTGCGGCTTGTCTCGCGGCTCAAGGGGTACGCGCTAATCTCCCATCCATGGTCGGGTAGCGCTCTCGCGACGTCCTGTCGCTCGCCCCCTTTCGCCTGCTCGCCTTTGCCGGGTGTTGTATCCATGCTTCGCCAACGCTCGCTTTGTATATTTATGCAAGCCTTATGCAACAAACGGGTTTTTGCAGTGGAGTCAATAATAAATAAAAAAACCCTCATCCTGTAAGGGACGAGAGTTTGCTCCCGCGGTACCACCCTGATTGGCCAAGGCCCGGCTTTATTCCAATAACGGATGGATTCCGTCCGGCTTGCTATCGCTTAGGATATTTCACCGGCACTCTCAGGTGGCTTTCATTACCTAACTGCTACCAGGTTTTCAGCATCCCCCGGCTCTCTGCCAACAGATAAAGCAATTACTCTTCTGATCATCGTTTTTGTTTTTAAATTTATAGAATATGCTATCACTTCCGCGGCCTATTAGTCAAGGTGTAAAATACTTCATTAACAAACAAAGTTTTGCTGAACTATTTTTCGCAAAAAAACATATTATTGCTTTAGGTTTTAATTACTTTGATTATATGGCGAAAGGTATAAAAGTAGTTTTCCTTGCAGAATCAGCTTTCTAAAATCTTGTTTTCAGTAGTGATGTCACTGCAAAAAGTTATAAATATGCATTAGCGTGCATAAATATATCACTCAGCTATATTAAAAGCAAGCGATAGGGTGTGTAGGGAACGACCCCCGTGTCGTTCCGAATCAGGCTTCGCCAGCGCTTTGTATATTTATGCAACCCTTATGCAATAAGAGGGGTTTTTGCAGTAGAGTTAATAGCAAATACATAGAATTTAAAGGAGGTAATCCCTTTGCCCAAAGCAATGAAGTTAAGCGAAGAAGAAAAATATGTTATTCAAAAACTAAACAGTTATTTTAAACCGGGTAACATGAGTTTTGAAGAAAGGGTTTTTAACGCTCTCTTAATTACCCGCTACGACCTGGAGGCTCATCACTTCAGTAATGATAAACAACGACGAACTTTGATAAAATATCAGAATGTTCTGGACGGATTATTAAAGAAAATGAACTCATCCGTTTAAGCCGTTTGCATTCAGTAGCGTCCGCTTTTTAATATGGAATAAACCATGAAAAGACCGAGAATAATAGCGGTGGCAAAACCAATTTCCACAAGAGGAATGTGGTTTAGAAGACTACTTCGCTCCATCCCTGCCACCAATGAAGTTCCGATTACAATACTGGCCAGGATTATGGAGAGTGAAATGCGGTTGGACATTACATCAACTTTAGCCATCGCCCGTTTGAGTTCGGGATATTCTAAATTAAGGCTCAGCTGCCCTGATTCCAAAATTTTTAGTATTTTAGCAATTTGAAAGGGGAAAGAACGGATCAGCTCCAGATATTCGAATAAAGAGCTTTGGGTTTCCTTCCACAGATGTTCCGGGGTAAATTTTCGCAAGAGTAATTTTTTCCCATAAGGTTCAGCAATGCTAACAATACTGATCTGAGGATCAAGCTGGGCCACTAGGCTTTCTACTGTCATCAGCATTTTCACCATCAAGGAGAGCTCTGGAGGCAACCTCAGTTGGTACCTTATTGATAATTCGATCAATTCAGACAGAGCCTCCCCCACCTTTATTTGGGAGAGAGGCAAGCCATAATACTTCTGCTGCAGACGGGATACATCTCGCCTAAATTCTTCAAAATCAACATATTGCCCACCAATCCCAATGGCCAGTAATGCTCGGCTGACCCCTTCCACATCGTATCTCATCATACTAATCAAGAGCTTGATGCATTTTCCCTGCAGCCTTTCATCAATAATCCCTACCTGACCAAAATCGTAAAATATTATCCTTTCGCCGCTAGCAATGGCCAAATTACCCGGGTGAGGGTCAGCATGCAATAAGCCCTGTTCAAATATCTGCTTGAACAGGGCATCAACCAGGTTGCGAGCAATGGCAACCGTATCCAACCCCGACTGCTTCAGGCTAATATAATCAGATATCTTAATTCCCGGAACATATTCCAGGGCCAGTATTTTATCTGAAGAATAGTCCCATATGACCTGAGGGATAATAACATTTTTATCATCTTTAAAAGTCTGATAGAAGAGTTCCGCATTTCTCGCTTCAACCCGGAAATCCAACTCATTGTGTATAGCTTGCCTCAATTCCTCCATTATCTCGCTTAGTCTGTAAAAGCGAGCCCAATAGTTGCGCTTTTCCAACCCTTTGCAAAGCTCGCGCAAGATATCCAGGTCTGCTTCAATAGTCTTATCAATGCCCGGTCGTTTGATTTTCAAGACTAATTTTTGCCCTGAGGGTAAAAGCGCCTCATGAACCTGGGCAATAGATGCTGCCGCCAGCGGTTCCGGATTAAACCAAACAAAGTCTGATTCCAGGTCTATACCTGCATCTTGGCAAAGATGGTAAATTTCTTCCAAAGAAAAGGGGGGAACTTCATTCTGTAGTTTCTCCAGTTCCTTGATATATTCGGAAGGCAAGAGATCAGGCCTGGTACTTAATAGCTGTCCCAGTTTAATAAAGGTAGAACCCAGGTCTTCCAGGGCAAAACGCAACCGCTGCGCTGCACTGGGTGAACGCAACTCATGACCGAGCTCTGAACTTTTCTTTAAATGGAGCCAGGTTGGCCAATCAAAGCGATCAAACAAAAAACCAAAACCATGTTTGATCAAGACATTGACTATTTCTCTATAACGGGGCAAATGTTGCAGATACCCAATGCCTGTCCTGAAATTCACCAAAAAGCTCCTCCCAGAATAGTTTCTAACGGGTTTCCTAACTCCCCCCATCCCGAAGTATACAAGCAAGTTATATTATGACTTCGCAAAGAGTGCTATCAAGACAAAACCCCAAAAGCACTCCTTGTTTCCCCAAAAAGCTCTCTATTCCCCTTGAATACCAGTTCCTATTTTTTCTTCCAGATCACGAATTCTCTTCTCCAAGGCCTCAAAATCAGACTTGCTCACATAGGAAAAAGTATTTTTCATTTCTTCAAATTCCTGACGAATGGTTTTGCGCAGCTCGCCCTTCTCTTCTTCCCCTCTTTTTATGGCTTCATCCACAAAGTTTTTGGCCTCATCCCGGCTAATCTCACCTTTATCCACCATTTCAGCGAAGAATTTCTCGGCATGATCCCGGGTGATACTCAAGGCTCCCAATCCAAAATATAAGGCTTTTTTCATCATAGTCAACCCACTTCCTCCCTTAGCTTTTCTGTTTATCTTATCACAATATGTTTCCCGCTTCTATTTTATGCATAAAAGACCAACATAATTCACTACTTGGGTGGTAATAGCAGAACAATGCGATAGAAAGCAGCTAGCAACTTAGGTGAAATCCTGCCGGAGAATAATAAGTAATTCTCCCGATTGCAACATTTAGTCACGAAAGATTGATGATTTTAGAAAAACCAAAAACCGCGCAAAACGCGCGGTTACTTGCTTTGTTATGGTGGGCCATACAGGAATCGAACCTGTAACCTTCTGATTAAGAGTCAGCTGCTCTACCTGATTGAGCTAATGGCCCAGAAATTTGCTACAGTTGATATTATAATTCCAGTTTAAGAATAAATCAAGGGATACTCTGCTTTTTTGCTAATCCCCTCTGATGTTTAGCGTTCCTCCAGAAATGTTCCTTTTAGGGTTCATTTTTATAGGATATATTTCCACCACCATCCTTTTTTCGGCATCTTGAGCCGACGCTTTATTCCACTACTAGATCAGAGAGCTCCCGGGGAGGTACTTGGATTCCATCCTTAAATACCCGCATGTTGTCACCGGAAATGTCATCTATAACTACTATCTCCTGCCCTACTTTGCCGAATTCAAATTTAATATCCACCAACTCCAAGCCCTTTAAGGCCAGGTCGTTTTTGATAATTACCGCTACTTTACGGGCCAGTGCCTTGATGGTCTCTAATTCCCCTTCCGTAAGCAACCCGAGCTGTATCAAGCTTTCATCATTAATTAAAGGGTCCCCGCGCTCGTCATCTTTCAGGGTTACTTCCACCAATGCATTTAGGGGTTGAAACTCCTGGGCATAGTGGGCATAACGCCGTAGGAAGCTGCCATATGCTTTAAAGCGGCATACTACCTCTAGACCCTGACCAAAAGTTTGGGCTTTCCAAACTACCATATTATTCTTAGCCAAGTCGGAGTCGATATAGTGGGAAGGAACGTCTTGCTCCTGCAAAAGGTTAAAGAAATGCTGCGACATCTTGAGAGAGGATTTCCCCTTACCCTCCAGCTTACCCAGTACATAGTTTGAACCCGGGTCAATGCGTCCATCTTCTCCGGTGACATCATCTTTAAACTCCAGTACACACTTATCCTGATCCAGTTCGTAAACCGCCTTGGTTTTACCATCGTATAGCAGCTTCATTATACCGGCTAACCCCCTATTCAATATCTACTGTTTCAAGTATCTCCATCTCTATTGTAGAGTAATCTCCCGTCAATGCAAAGCAACCGGCGGAAAAATATTGTATACTTGCCGGAATTCCCACAAGATGTAATGAGTTTAATAATTGACTCTACTGCAAAAACTCCTTTTTGCTGCATAGGGTTGCATAAATATGCAAAGCACTGGCGAAGGTGAAAGCAGGCGGGCGAAGACCGCCCTTACGATGCTTTGCAGTCGCTATTAAGGTTGTTGCGCCTGATTTGGAACGAGACGGGGGTCGTTCCCTACATACCTTTCGGTTGCTATTATGGTTGCTGAGCGGAATAATTATGCAAGCTGATGCATAATTATTACTTTTTGCAGCGGAATCATAATTTAATTTGCTAAATCCAGACAGCAAAAAAACACTGCCTGAACAGTGTTTTAATTCACCCCTTCATCTTGTAATTAAGCCGGGATGATATAAAAAACCCTATTCTATTTTCCAAGTTCTTCGGCCAGAGCTTTACTCTTCTCCGATAAAACCAGGGCCAGGTTGGCCGCATCCTTATTCTTGCCCAAAATCAAGGTTGAAGCCAAATCAGCAAAGAGGTTTTTTAGTTCCATGAATAGTTTTGTTACCATAATATCATTCCTCCAATCAATCCTGGCGATGGGGAAACAATTTACAGCTTAAATATGCCATCAATAGTAGTGCACCTTCATAACCGTGAAATTAGTAGTTTACTATCTAATTATATACAATAATCAGGCATTATTTAACCCCTTAATTAAAAATCATCCAGAAAAGCCAGTTTTACTTTAGATACAGAGATATGGGGCAATGGTCGGAACCTGGTATATGATCCAAGACCTCACAGTCTATAATATCATCAAGCAGCTTTTCGCTAACATAAAAACAATCAATCCTCCAACCTGCATTCCGTTCCCGGGCCCTGGTACGGTAACTCCACCAGGAATACTGAACCTTTTCCGGATAGAGATAACGGAAAGCATCCACATAGCCATAGGATAAAAACCTATCCAGCATTTCCCTTTCTACCGGCAAAAAGCCGGAACGGCCTTCATTGGCTTTGGGGTTTTTCAGGTCAATTTCCCGGTGAGCCGTGTTAAAGTCACCACAGATTACTAGGCGGGGATAACGATTTTTTAGTTCCTCGCAAAAGTTAATCAAATACTCGTAAAAGCGCAGTTTATATGATAGGCGTTCTTCTCCCATCTGCCCATTGGGGAAATAGACATTTAAAAGAACCAGATTCTCATGGAAGCTGATTAATATCCTGCCCTCGCGGTCAAATTCTTCGACCCCCAGGTTTTTCTCCACCTGCAGGGGTTCTTTTTGAAAATAGCTGGCTACCCCGCTGTAACCTCTTCTTTCCCCCGAATTCCAGCAACTCTGATAACCTTTTATGTTTACCAGAGATTCTTCTAATTGTTCAGGATGGGCTTTGGTCTCTTGCAGGCAGAGAACATCTGGTTGTTCTTCCGTAAGCCATTGTATAAAGCCCATTTTCTGAACTGCCCTGATACCATTAACATTCCAGGAATATATCTTCATACTCAAACCTTCCCCATAATACAAAACGACCGGCCTTTAAATCCGGGTTTATGGATTTCAATTATACAGAGAAAGCAATGTTCCCTGTTTGCTACCAGGTTTATTAAGGTAGCTTTTTAAGGATCTGGTCAATAATAGCATTCATTTCCTTGGAGTTATATTCTTCCACCCTTCCTTCATCTACCATAATATTGAGGCTAGTATCCCAGGGTAAGGAACCTAGAAAGTCTAGTCCGCTATCATTGGCCACTTTTGCGCCCTGGCTGGTTCCAAATATATCCAGCTTTTCCCCGCAGTGAGGACAAATAGCATAGCTCATATTTTCAATCAGTCCCAGAATAGGCACATTAAGCTTTTTCGCCATATTTATAGTTTTCTTAACTACCATAAAGGCCAAGTCTTGTGGTGAAGATACAATCACTATGCCATTAACAGGTAAGGATTGAATTACCGTCAGGGGAACATCGCCGGTTCCCGGAGGTAAGTCAACTACCAGGTAATCCAAATCTCTCCAATCCACTTCTCCCCAAAATTGATTTACCGCACCAGCTAAAAGGGGACCACGCCAGATAACGGGATCATCTTCATTGGGAAGGAAGAAGTTTATTGATATGAGTTTTATGCCCAACTTGGTAAGAGGAGGAGTCATGCCGTATTCACTGGCCGTAATCTGGGGTTTTTGAATACCAAAAGCTTTGGGTTGGCTGGGACCGGTGATATCAGCATCCAGAATCCCAACGGCATAGCCTTCTTTGGCTAGGCTGGAAGCAATGAGAGCCGTTACTGATGATTTTCCTACTCCTCCCTTGCCGCTCATAACGACGATAACATTGCGAATCGAATTCAAGGCCCCTAAAAGTGATTTTTCGATTTCCACTCCACAATCAGCGGGGTCTATGTTACAGCCGCCATTGGAGGGGCAGGTTTTGCATTGTTCAGACATGATTTTGCTCCTTTCACTCTTTCTTGTTTCCTCTTATTATATACCTCAAAGACCCCTTTCAAGCAAGATATTTTGCACATATGCCCACAAAAAATATATCTCTGTCGTATCCTCCCTAACAAAGCGGTTGGGAAAGCAAAGGCAATATGATAATATTTAGACTGGAGTTTGATTGCTGCTCGCAAACGAGAAGTTTTTTTAATATTTTCGTAGGGCAAATCAATTCTATTAATGAAAGCTGCCTGATATATCTGCGTATAACTAGTGAAGGTAGCTGGGGAGCTGGAACAGGTGATAAGTGATGAATTATTAGCAGAACAAGCACTGCTGGGCAATATTGCGGCATTTGAAGAGCTGGTTAACCGCTACAAAAAGTCAGTATTTGCTATTGTCTACCGGATATGTGGACAATACCAGGATGCTGAGGATATCAGTCAGGAAGTCTTTTTTACCCTTTTTGAAAAGCTCTATCAATTTGATCGCGAAAAAAAGTTTTCGCCTTGGCTTCATCGTATTGCCGTAAACACCAGTATAAGTTCTCTTCGTAAGAAGAAAAACATTATTAGTCTTAATTTTGATGAGACTTTTATTTCCATAGCATTTAATAACCGTAGTTATTTCGATGCCGGCGATCCGCATTTAATGCTGGAAAGAGAAGAACTACGAGAGGAAATAGGCACTGCCATTATGCAATTGTCGGAAAGTTATCGAACAGTAATTGCCTTGCGTTATCAAATGGAATTTACCAACCAGGAGATTGCTGATATTCTGGGAGTTAGTAAGGATAATGTTGAGGTTAAAGTACACCGTGCCCGTATGGCATTAAGAAAAAGAATACTGGATAATCGCAAGGAAAGGGGGAAAATATAGGTGGATTGCCAGAGTCTGGATAGATTAATCTTTTCCTACTGTGATAATAACCTCACCCCCAAAAAGCGTCTGGCGGTTGAGGAACACTTGCAAAAATGTCTTTCCTGCCGCCATAAATTAGATTTGGTAATATTAGAAAATGAACTTATTAAGGAAGCAGCCGATATCCCCCAGCTTTCAGAATCTTTTACCGGTGATCTGATGATGTTAATTGATTCTCGTTATGGTTCGATCGCCCCTCGGGATGATAGTAAAGAATTGCCTGTGGCCACCACCCCGGAAAAAAAGAAATCTAACCGAGGAATTATGCGTGCAAGAGTAGCTATTGCTGCAGTGTTTTTACTGGTTTTTATGAGTGTTAGCTATATACTGGAATCAGGACATATAGATGTGGCTGATAAGACCAGCACCAATACTCCGCTTGTCCCCATAACTCTAAAACAGGATACACCAAAAGAAAGTATTTTATCAGGTCAAAGCAAGTCTAACACCTCAGTAGTTGAGAGTAAATTAAAAGAGGATATAACCAAATCACCAGAACACAACAATGTACAAGAAATAACCAAACAGTCCCAGTTTGCTTCTTCTAACTATCAAAGGAACCAGCAATTATCCGTTCATCCGAGCACAACTCAAACCCGCCTGGCGGATAATAACAATAGAGATCTGCAGGAAGTAAACCGGGGCAAATTATCAACCAGCACTGTTTACGATGAAGAACCGAAGATGCTGCTTCCCTCCAGCTTGCCTGAATCTTATCAATTGATTGGGGCCAGCCAGGGTACAGAGGAATATTCTTTTTCTTATAAAAAAATAGATAATGGAGTTGAGCTTAAGATTACGATAGTTCCCCAGTTAAAACAGGATAATGATCAGGATTATCTGTCTTTAGAACCAGAAAAACAGGATATAGTTGCTCCTCAATCCACAAGCAGCAAAATGTTTTCGGAAAACCTATCCAATTACAGCAAAACGGATACGGCAGAGCTTTCTATTAATGAAATGAGTAAAGAAAATAATAGTGAAGCTCAGCAACAGTCTAATAATTCTTCCCCAGATACCGCTGCATCTTCCTCGCCATCTACGGAGATGCTTAATTCTATAAAAGAAATCTTGCTCATTAATAAGCATGAGTATCAAGTAACTTTTAGCGGGAACCTTCCTCCAGAAGAATTGGCCACTGTGGCCGCGGTAATCGATTGGCAAGAGAGCAAAATGACAACAGAAGCCACTTTTCCTAAGGAAATACAACGCTAAATACCCTATTTGCTCTAAGTCTGAGCTTAGCAAGAAAGGTGAGGAGTGAGTGGTGGTTGTGGTCCTTGGGCCATGGGTGGGTTAATATGAAGAAAAATTGATATGAAAAAAAGGTACGGTGAATCTGTTCAATACAGGTATGCCGTACCTTTTTTAACTAGAAAGGTAATTCAGGGTTTACGATGCCAGGTGCCGTTCCTCATAATGGGAAAACTCCATGGAGAAACCGGCCCTTCCCTGAGTTAATGAACGTAAAACGGTGGAGTAACCGAAGAGTTCAGCCAGGGGTACACAACCCCTTATAATTTGAGTATGGTTTTCCATCTCTAACGATTCTAGTTTGCCCCTTCGATTAGTGATATTGTTGATAATATTACCGGTGTATTCCTCTGGGGATACAATCTCTAGACGCATTACCGGTTCCAGCATACGGGGGTGAGCTTTCTTGAGGCATTCCCTGGTAGCCAGGAAGGCTGCCGTTCTAAAAGCCATCTCAGAAGAATCCACTTCGTGAAAAGAACCATCCAGAAGGGTAGCCTTAACGTTAACTACTGGGTACCCCTTAAGCACCCCTTCTTCCAGAGCTTGTTTGATGCCGGTTTCAACTGCCGGAATATATTCCCGAGGTATGTTGCCCTGGCTTATCCGGTTAACAAACTCAAAGCCTTCTCCTGGTTCCAGCCTTAAAACAACATGAGCAAATTGACCTTTGCCCCCGGTTTGTTTTACGTAACGGGTAACTTGTTCTGCCGCTTTTCCAATAGTTTCCCGGTAAGCTACCTGCGGTTGACCGGTATTAAAATCCAATTTGAATTCCCGGGCCAGGCGCTCAGCTACTATTTCTAGATGTAATTCACCCATACCAGCGAGTAATACCTGACCCGTCTCCTTGTTATAGGAAATCTTGAAGGTCGGGTCTTCGGCTGAAATCCGGTTAAGGGCTTCGGATATTTTATCAAGTCCCGCCTGGTTTTTGGGTTCTATAGCAATTTGAATTACCGGCTGCGGAAAATCAATAGTTTCCAAAAGAATAGGAAAGCTTTCAGAACATAATGTATCACCGGTTCCAATATCTTTTAGGCCTATAATAGCTACGATATCTCCAGCTGCTACTTCGTTAATTTCCTCGCGGTGTTCAGCGTGCATTCTGAGCAAACGCCCCACCCGCTCCCGTTTATTCTTACTGCTGTTAAAAACTACCGCACCGGCTTTCAATTTGCCGGAGTAAACCCGAGCAAAAGCCAGCCTGCCAACATGCCGGTCGTTTATAATCTTAAAGACCAGAGCTGAAAAGGCGTCTTGCGAATCAGGCATTACATTAATTGTTTCAGTCGTTTCCATTACAACTGCTTTACTTCCAGGTAAATCAAGTGGTGACGGCAGGTAGTCAACTATAGAATCGAGGAGTAACTGTACCCCAATATTACGATAGGAACTACCGCAGCATACAGGAACCATATTTCCGGATACCGTGTTGGTTCTGATTACCCGGGACAACAAATCAGCGTCTATTTCTGCGTTGTTATAATATAGATCAAGTAAAGTTTCGTCAGTCTCGGCCAGTCTTTCTACCAAAACTGAGCGCCATTCCTCCGCGGTATCTGTGTATTCCAAGGGTATGGGTTCTTCGGTAATATCATTACCCAGTTTTCCCGCAAAAGTGTAATATTTCATTTTTAATAAATCAATGATGCCGCTAAAGCACTCTTCTTTAAAAACCGGCAGGCTGATAACCAGCGGATTAGAACCCAGGCGCTGTTTTATTTGCTCTATCACTCGGAAAAAATCAGCCCCTATCGCATCCATTTTATTTACATATGCGATGCGAGGAATCCGGTACTTATCTGCCTGTCTCCATACAGTTTCCGATTGGGGCTCTACCCCTCCCTTTCCACAGAATATTACTACCGCACCATCAAGTATACGCAGACTCCTTTCCACTTCGGCCGTAAAGTCCACATGACCCGGAGTATCGATAATATTAATAGTATTACCCTTCCAAAAGCAGCGGGTGGCAGCTGAAGCCACGGTTATTCCCCGTTCTTTTTCCCAGGGTAAAAAGTCCATAACACTATCACCATCGTGGGTTTCCCCTATTTTATGGGTTAGCCCGGTGTAATAGAGTATTCTTTCAGTTGTGGTTGTTTTGCCCGCATCAATATGGGCAATAATTCCTATGTTTCTAAGTTCCTTCAACATCTTGGGAAATGATCCTCCTTCAAATGCAAATCATAAAATTAGCGGCATTTCAATGCCGCAAAATCTATTCCAGGCCCGAGTTAATTTTACGCCCGAAATCTAATTATAATAGGCTTAACTCTGCTTGTCAAAGCGAATTTTTGATATCGTTGCAAATAGTTATACTAAATTTATTCCCTCAATAATCCCCATAAATTAACTATTTTATTAGGGGTGAAATATTTTTGAATGCACTTGTTCCTGCTTCCTGCAAGAGGTCAAATACTACGGTCTCAGTGTTGGTAATTACGGCACCCATATCGCGCATTAAGGCCAGAGCATTTCTATAGTTTTCATCAAATCTCGAACAGACCGCATCCCTGACCAGGTGAACATTAAAGCCCGATTCAAGTAGGTCCCGAACTGTTTGAAATACACATACATGTGTTTCGCTTCCAGTTACAATAATAGTATGTTTGCCGATCTTATCCAGGATAGTATAAGCTTCCTGGTTACAAAGAGAAAAGCAGGTTTTATCCAAATAATGATATGAAGTAAGATTATCCTTGATTTCGTTAACGGTTGGTCCCAGTCCCTTGGGATATTGTTCGCTCAAAACTACCGGAATATCGAACTCACCAGCTGTTGCTAAAAGTAGATTGGTATTCTTATATACCCGCTCCCGATCTTTCATGGCCTGCATCAGTCTTTCCTGCAGGTCAATAATCATTAATACGCTATCATCTCTACGCAAGCGGAACTTTTCCATACTTTTGCCTCCTCCTAATAAGTTATGCCTATTTTAACATTACTGTTGCTGTATTAAAAATCTTTTGAATAAAGGAATAGAATGGCTTATGTCAAATTTTATTAGAAAGTGTGACTCCACTGCAAAAAGTTATTAATATTCATTGGCTTGTATAAATATATCGCTCAACTCCCTTAAAAGCGACCGAAGGGAGCATCAGTAGTGCCCGATAGGGTGCAACCTTAATAGCGACCGAAGGGTATGTAGGGAACGACCCCCGTGTCGTTCCGAATCAGGCGCAACAACCTTCGCCAGCGTTTTGTATATTTACTCATCCCTTATGCAACAAAAGGGGTTTTTGCAGTGGAATCAAGCTTGCTCTAATCCGAATAAGCATAATAAAAGATAAATAGATTAGAAGTAAGCATTTGTTTAAGTATCTAAAGATAAGTATAGTTTGAACAAGAAACGGAGGAAAAGTATGGATGAGCTTTTTATTCCAGAGTTCTGGGAACGTAAATGGATTGAATTTAAAAGTAAAAATGCCCGATATCGAGGACAATGCAAAACTACAGGTGAATACTGGAACCAACGGGCAGAGGGATTTGCCAATTCTACTATTAAATCCGATTCCCGTCATGAAAGAACCCGGGAGGTATTTTCTTTTCTTGAATACTTTGGCATTATTCAATCTGGCATGACTGTTCTGGATATAGGATCCGGTCCCGGTTCCTTTGCCATTCCTCTGGCTGAACGGGGAGCCCGGGTGGTAGCCTTGGATCCTGCTTCCAGAATGCTGGAAATATTGCAGGAAAACCTTCCCCCTTTTACGCCTGGTTCTGTAAATTGCGTTCAGGCCCTGTGGGAGGATTACGATGTCGAAAAGCAGGGCTGGGAAAATAAATTCGACCTGGTTTTTGCCTCCATGTCACCGGGAGTAAACAACCTGGAAACCTTGCAAAAAATGATGTTCTGCTCGCGGAGATGGTGCTATCTGAGTGGCTTCTCCGGTTCCCGCAATTATTCCCTCTACAACGAAGTATTTAAACAAATAACCGGTGGGCCCTATATAAACCATTTTAACGATATCATATTTCCCTTTAATTTACTGTATACTATGGGTTGTGAGCCTAGCATCACGCTTTCCTCTTCCTCTAACCACATAAACCAGAAGGTCACAGATTTTAGAAGGGAAATATGTGAAATATTGGAAAACAAGGATCTGCTAAATACGGGAACAGAATCAGTGGTAGAACAGTTTATAAATAGGCATGCCAGTCAAGGTAGCATTAGACAAGAAATCTCTTCCCGGGTCGGTATGATTATCTGGCAGGTGGTATAGGATAAAAGCGGGCAAAACGAGGGCAAACCGCGAATTAAAACCACAAAAGAAGCTCTTGACAAGCACGAATAGCATGTAATATAATTTGATTTGCTGATAATAAACCATGCGGATGTGGCGGAATTGGCAGACGCGCACGGTTCAGGTCCGTGTGAGGGCAACTTCATGGGGGTTCAAGTCCCTTCATCCGCACCATAGTAATAATTGGGAGGTTAAACCTCCCTATTTTATTTTGCAGAGGCCTAACCTCCATACTTGACTTATACTTACCTGGATTGCATACAGGCACCATCTTTTACCCTGCCTTGCTCCCTATTTCTTTTTTTACTCTCATAGTATAATAGCACATATAACGAGGTGAAATATGTCCCTCGCGTCCATAATAGTGAGCAAAGCGAACATCAGTGGTGCCCGTAGGGTGCTTCTTTAAAAGGTCAGCTTCCTATTAACAAAACAGGCGGCGGGTTCTAATCCTACGCCTCGTTGCAGCGCTGTGTTGAAACTGCTCCGCAGTTTCTTCCGATGCTTAAAAACAGGAGAAAAATAATTGTATCAGGGGATCAAAAGGAGATGAGTTTTTGCTATATCAGCACAAGAAGGAGATTTATGGAGTATTGCTTATCGTTTTTCTGGCAGTAGTTGTAGGACTGTTTCTGATTAGCGACCGGCCCGTGGTGGAAATCATAAAAGCGGAGAAGGAAATGCTCCTTGATGAAGAAGAATTTTATGTTTCCACTGATAACGGAACTATTAAAGTAGGGGAATCCAGTTGGGAGGATATTAAAAAGCTTTTCCCAGGAGGCAAAATGCTGGGAATGAGTACCATCTATCAATCAAAGGATGGAGATTGTCTTTTTACTTTTTCGGAAGATGAAAATTTGCTGGTTATTATGCACATTGAAAGCGGTGATTATGCTACAGCGCGGGGAATCAAGATTGGAGATTCTTTCGCCCGAATAAGCGAAAAATATGGACCCGATTGTGCTCGGGTTATTATGCCCAACAAAGCCGAGGACTTTGATCTTGTTTATGGAGGCGAGGATAACATTGTCTTTCAAATCAGGGATAATGTGGTCAAAAGAATAGTACTGGAAAAGGAATTATAGGACCTGAAAAAACTGCAAGTAAACAAGAAAGACAAGAACTGCCCTTAATAATAAGGTAGCTCTTGTCTTTTTCTATAATAGTATCATGATCCCCTTGCAAAAACTCCTTTTTTAATGCAGAAAGGTTGCATAAATACACAAAGCAAAGCGTTGGCTAAGCGTGGATGCTACACCCCTTGAGCCGCCGAGGCGAGCCGTTAGTGTTGCCCATGCGTAGCGCCCTGTCGGGCACAACTGATGATCCCTGCGGTCGCTATTAAGGACGCTGGAGCGGAGTATTTATGCAAGCAAATGCATAATTATTACTTTTTGCAGCGGAATCAAAATTAAATATTTTTTAAAAGATTAACCATCTCGATGGCAGTGATGGCAGCATCTACCCCTTTGTTGCCGGCTTTGGTGCCTGCACGCTCGATAGCCTGTTCAATTGTATCAGCGGTTATAACTCCATAAACCACAGGAATACCGGAGTTAAGCCCCACCTGGGCTATACCTTTGGTTACTTCTGCTGAAACATACTCGAAATGTGGAGTAGCACCGCGGATTACCGCCCCCAGGCAGATTACCGCATCGTATGCCTTTTGCGTCATTTTCTGGGCTACCAGAGGCATTTCAAATGCCCCCGGCACCCAGACAATATCGATATCTTCCTGATTTACTTCATGGCGGATCAAGGCATCCAGACAGCCAGACAAAAGTTTGTTGGTGATAAACTCGTTGAAGCGGGAAACAATAATTGCCATCCTCTGCCCTTTACCAATTAATTTACCTTCAATAATTCTGCCCAAAACTAATACCTCCAAACATAAAATGTATTTGTCTTGAATATTTATGCAACCCTTCTACAACAAAGGAATTTGACAATAGAGTCAATATATGCTTATCCAGCCTTTCTATAAACTAGCCAAGAGGTGCCCCATTTTTTCTTTTTTGGTTCTCAGATAACGCGTATTTTCCGGTTTATGGGGCATTTCAATAGCTACTCTTTCCACCACTTCCAGACCATAACCCTCTAAACCCCTTATTTTTTTAGGGTTGTTGGTCATAAGACGCATTTTGCGCACTCCCAAGTCTACCAGTATCTGTGCTCCAATGCCATAATCCCTGAGGTCAGCTGGGAAGCCCAGTTCCAAATTGGCTTCGACCGTATCCCGGCCATTATCCTGAAGCTTGTAAGCCTTTATCTTGTTTAGAAGGCCTATTCCCCGGCCTTCCTGTCGCATATAGAGCAAAACTCCTTTTCCCGCACTGGCAATCATACTCATAGCCGTTTCTAATTGTTCTCCGCAATCACAGCGCCGGGAGCCAAATACATCCCCGGTAAGACACTCGGAATGCACCCTAACCAGTATGGGTTCGTCTTCTTCCCACTCCCCTTTGACCAAAGCTATATGACCTTTATTATCCAATAAAGACTCATAAGCTACCGCCACAAAATCACCGTACATGGTGGGAAGCTGGGCATCAGTTACCCTTACCACCAACTTCTCCTTCCGCCGCCGGTATTCAATCAAATCAGCAATACTGGCCAGTTTAAGATTGTGTTGACGGGCAAATTCCAGCAACTGGGGCAGGCGGGCCATGGTTCCGTCTTCATTCATTACCTCACAGATAACCGCCGCCGGGTAAAGCCCGGCCAGACGGGTAAGGTCAATGGAACCTTCGGTATGTCCCGCTCTTCTCAGAACCCCTCCCTCTCTGTAGCGCAAGGGAAAAATATGTCCTGGCTTCCGAAAATCATTGGGCTTACTGACCGGATCAATTAAGGCCTTTACCGTTGCGGCTCTTTCAAAAGCGGAAATACCGGTGGTAGTTCCCCGGTAATCAACCGTAACGGTAAAGGCGGTTTCATGATTATCGGTATTTTCTGTGACCATATCATGTATTTCTAGTTCATCCAATCTCTTGCCGGTAATTGGCATGCAGATAAGTCCTTTAGCATGGGTTGCCATAAAATTAATGGCTTCAGGGCCGGCCTTTTCCGCCGCTATAATTACATCTCCTTCGTTTTCCCGGTCTTCATCATCGACCAGAACAATCATTTTCCCCTCTTTCATGTCCTGAATAACCTCTTCTATACTGCTGAACAAATCCATTACCTCCTTTATGCAAAACCATTTTCGGCCAAAAAGCTTATACTAAGACGAGATGATTCCCTTTCGTTTTTTTCTGAAAACAGCAATTTCTCTACATAACGCCCAATAATATCACTCTCCAGGTTAACCATATCACCTATGTTTTTTCGCGCCAGGGTAGTATTTTGAGCGCTGTGGGGAATTAAAGAGACGGTAAAACTATCTGAGAACACATCTATTACGGTAAGGCTAATGCCATCAATAGCAATTGAACCTTTGGGAACCGTATATTTTAAAACACTGGACGGGGCCTCGATACGAAAGATTATTGCTATGTCCAATTGCTCTTTCTGTTTAATTCTGCCTAGCGCATCAACATGTCCTTGTACCAGGTGACCACCCAGCCGGTCGCTTAACCGTAAAGCTCTTTCCAGATTTACCGGACTTGCACTTTGCAGGAATTTCAAACTGCTCCTATCCATAGTCTCGGGCATAAGATCACAGGTAAAATCAGTTTTGGAAAAATCCGTAACCGTAAGGCAAACCCCGTTAACAGCAATGCTGTCGCCAATTTCAACATCGGACAAAACTTTTTCCGCCGCAATCCGGAGCTGAATAGAGCGTTTTCCTCGTATAATCTGTTTTATGCTTCCTATTTCTTCAATAAGTCCGGTAAAAATGGAACTTACCTCCCGCCTGGCATTCCTCAAATATAGCCGCTTATTAATATATCGTCATCAAAGTGCCTGGTTGTAACGGATTTCAGCTTAATAGCCTGATTCATGATTTTTATACCTTCCCCACCCAGTGGAGATGGTGAAGATTTTCCGCCAATAATTTTAGGGGCGATAAACCAGTATAGCTTATCCACCAGTTGCTTTTCTAGCATATAGCTGTTTATCTCAGCGCCGCCTTCCAACAATACGCTAATTATCTCCATTTTCCCCAGGATATCCAGGGCTTCTTCTATATGCAGACGATCCGGATTGCCCCCCAGCTTTATAATCTCCAGGCCACATTCCTTTAATGAATTGGCCTTTTCCTGATCGGCGTTTTCCGCTGTAAATACCAGAGTTCGCTGTTCATGGCCGGTTCTGGCAATAATACTATCCAGGGGCATGTCCAGCCTACCATCAATGATTATTCTCACCGGGTCTCTTTTGCCTTCCAGCTCCAATCGGGTATTTAAACGGGGATCATCTTTTAATACCGTACCAATCCCGACCATTATGCCATCATAAATGTTCCTCAGTTGATGGACATATTCCCGAGAAGCTGTTCCGGTAATCCACCTGGAGTCTCCGCTGCTGCTGGCGATTTTTCCATCCAGGGTCATAGCTACTTTTAAGCTAACAAATGGTCTTCCGCCCTGTATGTATTTGAAAAAGAATTCATTTAGCTCTCGGGCCTCTTCGGCCAGTACTCCCACTCTGGTTTTTATTCCTGCTTCTTGAAGAATCTGAACCCCCCTGCCGCTAACTTGAGGATTGGGGTCCAGGGTAGCAATAACTACTTCGGCTACTCCGGCCTCTACCAGCGCCAAAGCACAGGGAGCTGTCCGGCCATAGTGACTGCATGGCTCCAGGTTGACATAGATACTGGCCCCTTTAGCCCTTTCCCGACCAGCAGCATTCAGGGCATTAATCTCAGCGTGCGGAGTTCCTGCCCTCTGATGGTAACCTTCCCCTAATATTTGGCCGTCCTTAACCAATACCGCTCCTACCAGGGGATTGGGACTGGTTCGACCGCGGGCTCTTGCGGCCAGTTCCAGGGCTCTTCGCATAAATCTCTGATCATCATTATTGGTCATGGGCACCTCAAATTTATTTCTGTGAGGAGTGAGGGGTAAGGGGTGAGGGGTTAAAGTTATTTCCTACTGCATTTTACTGTACAAGCAACTACTCACTCACTCACTTTTTATTCGTGATTTTGTCCTCCTCCAGGCTCTCAGCTAGATGATTGATAGCAGTCTTGAGTAGATTTTAAGTGATTGCCGGGTATTCCTGGTGTTCCACCCTCCGGAATCACTATCAAGGCTAGGGGCATAAAGGAGTAATACTTAAAACAAAAAACCCGATATTCATCGGGTGAAAATGGGCAGATTTAAGCGCGAGTATTTAGGCATACTCCGCTCAACCTTCTCCTCTCATCCAGACTTTTACTGTCGGCATCGGAATTTCACCGATTCCTGCCCCGGAGGGCTCACGGGCTGTACCGTCGATAGGGAATTCCACCCATCCCCGAAGAAAGTTTGCATATTAATTTTAACTTATAGTAGCATCACCACCAGCAATGGTCAAGAGCTACCGAGGTTTTTCAAACTCTTTACCGCTTCTCCCGGTTCCGGGGACTTGAAAACATAGGAACCGGAAACCAGCACATTGCATCCTGCCTCCACTACCTGTCTTGCTGTTTCTAGATTTATTCCTCCATCTACTTGAAGATAGGCGGGAGCGCCAGTGCTCTCCAGCAGTTTCCCGGCTTTATTAATTTTATCCAATATTCCGGGAATAAAGCTCTGACCCCCGAAACCTGGATTAACACTCATTAGTAAAAGCAGATCCAACTCAGAAATTATGTTCTCCAGCAACATTATCGATGAAGCGGGATTAAGGGCTACTCCTGCTTTAATTCCTGCATCTTTTATCATATGTACAACCCGGTGCAAATGAGGACAGCTTTCATAATGTACCGTTAAAAGGTCAGCGCCGGCTTCTACAAAAGCAGCTATCAATGATTCGGGTTTCTCCACCATCAGGTGAACATCAAAAAACAGCTTTGAGCGGGAGCGAATATCAGCTACTACTTGGGGTCCAATAGTAAGGTTGGGTACAAAATGACCATCCATTACATCTACATGCAACCAATCGGCTCCAGCTTCTTCTACCTTTCGAATATCTTCCCCCAGGTGAGCAAAATTCGCTGATAATATTGACGGAGCAACTAATATCACTTGTAGCTTCTCTCCTTTGCCAAGATTTCTTCCAGTATGGAAATATAATTTTGATAACGGCTCTGAGCAATTAAGCCCTCGTTAACGGCATCTTTTATGGCACATTCCTTTTCCCCCTGATGAAGACAATCATTGAATTTGCATTCTCCGGCTACTGAGCTCAAGTCATTAAAATAACTAGCCAACTCTGAACTTTTTATTGCCGGAATCTCTAATTGGCTAAAACCCGGGGTATCAGCTATCCAGCCCCCGAATTCCAGTGGATAAAGTTCAACATGCCGGGTGGTATGTTTCCCGCGCTCTACTTTTTTGCTCAATTCCTGGGTTTTTACTGAAACACCATCTACCAGAGCATTTAGCAAGCTGGACTTACCCGCTCCGGAGGGCCCGGCAAAAACAGTAATCTTATTCTCTATAACTATTCGCAAATTATCTATACCCGTCTTTTTAATAGCGGAAGTCTTAATCGGAGGAAGGCCCATCCGAGGATAATAATCCTCAATAAAGACAGATTTCGCATTTGGAGGCAAATCGGATTTATTAAGTAGAATTTGCGGGGTAATACTATAAAAGCTGGCCAGCAGCAATAACTTGTCCAAAAGAATAAGGCTGGGTGCTGGTTGTTTACAGGCCATTATTATTAACAGGAGGTTAACATTAGCTATTCTGGGACGGTAAAGTTCGTTTTTACGGGGAATTATGCTTTCTAAAATACCCTTTCCCGCTTCCAGAGGAGTAAATCTAACCCTATCTCCAGTAAAAACAGGGTCCTTGATCTTACCCCGGAGTTTGCACTCATGTATCTGGTATTGCTCATCCTGGACATAATAGAATCCGCTGTATCTTTTTAAAACCAATCCTTCGGCTTTATTTGCGGTCATAAATCTCCTCCCTTGGGATGGAAAATATAGTCAGATTCCTCCTCATTTCCTTACTAACCCCCCATGGCCGGGGGCCACAACCACCGATGAAAAGTGATTTAGTAGGGGCTTCAATGGTAAGGTGTAGCAGCAAATAAACTAAACTCCTCACGCCTCACTTTTCTTACTAACCACCCATGGTCAGACCGATGAAAAGTGAATAGGGTTTAGCTATAGCTTCATAGTTTTATAGGATTTACCATTTAAATGTATTTCCAGCTCTCCGTTTCCATAGTATCTCACCGCTGCATATACCGTATCACCGGCCCGGTGCAATTCCTCATAAACCTGCCGTTTCCCCTGACTATCCTTAACGCTAATGAGTACTTTATAATAATCCTGCTCCAGGGGAAGAGATAACTCAATATCTTTGACCTTGGGCTGCGGTCCTGGTCCCTGGCTGACAGTTAAAGCTATGCTGCTGTTCTCATCCACCAGAACACCGGTTTCAATTTCCTGGCTGCAAACCTGATCAGAATAGTATTCACTGCTTGGTTGATATTTTACCTCACCAGGCAAGAGTTTGTTTTCCTGCAGTTTATTACTGGCTTCCTTGAGGCTCAGGCCCAGCAGTTTAGGCATAGCTACCTTTTCCGGGGTCTTTCCTTGGCTGATCATAAGATCAACCTTGCTGCCTTTTTTAATTCGACTCCCTGCTTCTGGATTCTGTGATATCACTATATTTGCTTCGTATTTATCATCATAAATCTTTTCTGTTCTCCCCAGTTCCAAGCCCTCATTCCTCAGCTTGATTTCAGCATCAATAAGCTTTAACCCTCTCAGGGAGGGTGTCTTCTGCAGCTCTGATCCCTTACTCATCTTAACTTTAATTTCCCGCCCCTCTTTAACCTTTTGCTCAGGGCCGGGATTTTGGAAAAAGATTATATTCTTATCGTATTCATCATTAAATTCTTGGATTACGCTCATGCTTAAATTTACTTTACTTAGCTCACGCTCCGCCTCTTTAATATCCATTCCCACAATATTCGGAACCGCTATCTCATCCGGGAACAACTGGCCACCCATAGTACTTAAAAAACCACCTAACAAACCTAAAACAGCAATAATTATTCCCACTAAAAACGGGGTGCGAATCTTTTTCTTTTTCAAGACGCCATCCATCTCCTGTTCCTTCCAGGGAGGTAATACCAAGGTTTTCCCGTTTCTATTAGATCTTTTGTAGCCAGCCAGGGGATTACCCTCCAGATCCAGCAGGGCATTGCGCATGGCTTCAGCACTGATAAAGCGCTCTGCGGGCAGTTTCTCCATGGCTTTCATTATTATACCTTCCAGGGCCGGAGGAATTTCCGGGTTAACGCTTCTGGGGCTCGCCGGCTCGTCATACATATGTTTTAAAGCTACGGTAATGGGGCTATCGGCATCAAAGGGTAAGCGGGCAGTAAGCATTTCATATAGCACACAACCCAGGGAATATATATCACTGGCCGGGCCGACCGCTTCACCCTTAGCCTGCTCGGGAGAAATATAATGTACCGAACCTACAATGTTGCCACCAAAGGTAATGGTCTTCTGGGAAATAGCCTGGGCTATCCCGAAATCAGCCACTTTAACGATTCCATCAGAGGTGATTAAGATATTATGCGGCTTAATATCGCGGTGAATAATACCTTTACTGTGGGCATGATGAATGCCATCACATATCCCTATAGCAATATCAACCGCCATTTCCACCGCTAGTGATGCCTCTGCATCAAGCAATTCCTTCAGGCTTTTACCTTCAACATACTCCATCACAATATAATATAGTTGGTCCTGCTGGCCTACATCAAAAACATTAACAATATTGGGGTGGGATAGCTGGGCTGCAGATAAAGCCTCGGTATTGAATTTCTCTACAAAACTTTTATCATTCAAAAACTCTTCTTTAAGAATCTTGACTGCTACTATACGGTCCAGGGTACGGCAGCGGGCTCGATAAACTGAGGCCATTCCCCCTTCGCCGATTTTATCCATTAATTCATAACGATCACCTAAAACCGTGGTCTTCAATCAATTTACCTCCCGGTTAAATTCTGATCAATATAAGGCTGATATTATCAAATCCACCCCGCTCAAGGGCTTGCTGCAAGAGTATAGAAGCGGTTTTATTTAAATCATCTTCAAAACCGGTGATAATATTTAGCATATCGCTTTCTTCCAGCATATCACTCAGACCGTCACTACACAGTAGTAAGAGATCACCCTTCAAGAGTTCTAACTCATAATTATCCACCAGCACTTGCCTTTCTACCCCCAGAGCCCGGGTAAGAATGTGGTTATAAGAACTCAAACGTTTTTCATTTGTCTTAATAATACCCTGGTCTACCATTTCTTGAGCCAGGGTATGGTCTCTGGTTATTCTGTTAATCTCCTTGGCTCGAAAGAGGTAGCAACCGCTGTCCCCCACATGAGCAATCTCCAAATTTAGACCATTAATCAAGGCTGCAGTTACGGTAGTTCCCATTTCATGCCATTCTGGATTAGTGTATCCCTGCTCCCAAATAACTTCATTGGCCTGATGAACAGCATGATTGAGAAGATTAATATTCTTTTCCGATGAATCTTTTTCAAAACAATCATTAATAGTTTTAATAGCTAATTGAGATGCTACATCACCACCCCGGTGACCACCCATGCCATCGCAAATGACATAAAGTCCCCAGGACTCATTTATCAAATAAGCATCTTCGTTTTTCCTTCGCTTTAAACCCAAATCCGATAATCCAACAACTTCCATAATTTACCTCTAATTTGAAAAGCTATTGTCTTCATTGTATGAATATGCAACCTAAATAGCTATCTGCTTTTTTACCTACGGTAGTCGGAACGCAGTTGTCCACAGGCTGCATTTATATCGCTTCCTCTTTCTTCCCGGATACTGACATTTAAGCCACCATCCTGCAGCCACTGGTAGAACTGCCATATTTTCGCTGTTTCGGGTTTTTTGAAGGGTAACCCTTCGATTTCATTATAAGGAATCAAGTTAACATTTGCTAGTAAAGGTTTTATTAATTTTATCATTTTATGGGCATCATTTCGGCTGATATTTACTTCATCCAGCAGTAGATATTCAAAGGTTACCCGACGCCCGGTGATAGTGATATAATCCTCCACGGCGGGGAATAAAACTTCCAGAGGGTATTTGCGGTTTAAGGGAATTAATTGATCCCGCAAGGAGTTATCACAGGCATGTAAAGAAATGGCCAGGGTAAGCTGGATATTCTCCTGGGCCAGTTTTTTAATTCCAGCTACCTCTCCGGAGGTGGAAATAGTAATACGCCTCTGCCCCAGGTTAATTCCTCTGGGGTCATTAAGCATATGAACCGATTTAATAACCTCATCATAATTGAGCAGGGGTTCGCCCATGCCCATATATACAACATTACTAATCAACTCCGCCCGGGGCGACTTTAATCTCTTGCTCAATTCTTTCTTGGACCCCAGATACTGCCCTATTATTTCAAAGGCCTTCAGGTTCCTTTGAAAGCCGGACTGGCCGGTAGCACAGAAACTACATGCTATGGGGCACCCCACCTGGGTAGAAAGGCATAAGGTATAGCTAGACTTTTTGTCTCTGCTCTGGGGCAAAAGAACGCACTCAATCTTTTTCTTATCGTCTAGTTCCATAAGAAATTTACGACTACCATCTTTCCCTACTCTTTGTTTAAGTACCCGGGGTATGGAAACCCGGGCCTTTTCATCGAGTTTTTTTCTCAGGGAGCGAGGCAGGTCACTCATTTCATAAAAAGAACTACATTCTTTCTGATATATCCATTTATATACCTGTCGCCCCCGAAAGCGAGGTTCCTCCAAGCCGAGCAAAAATTCTTCCATTTGATTCAGGTCCAAACCTAAAAGCTGCTTTTTTTCTATTGAGTTCATTTACTTATATTACTTCCTCCTCAACAAAGCATAGAACATACCATCAGTTCCATATTTGCCTGGCATCAGGGTCAGCATTCCCCTGTTCGCACTGGCTTTATCTGGCTTGTCCAGAGGGAAAAATGAAAGCTTTGACAAAAAACCCTCCAGGACAAAATGCTGATTTTCCTCTAAAAACCCTTCTATGATTTCTTCGTTTTCCGCCTGGTTAATGGTACAGGTGGCATATAGTAAATAACCCTGTTTTTCTACCATTGTAGCGGCATGACTAATAAACTGCGCCTGAAGCTGGGTGAGTTCGTTAATTTCCTCCTGATTCTTACGCCAGCGGGCATCCGCTCTTCTATTTAAAACTCCCCATCCGGAGCAGGGAGCGTCCAACAGCAGGTAACGGGCTTTCACCTCTTTGCTGTTAAGGGTTCTTATATCCTTTTCCAGGTCCTTTACGATACCTAAGCCCAAACGCTGGCAGTTCTGCCGCAATAGTTCCAGCTTTTGCGCATAAAACTCGACCGCCAGCACTTCTCCCTGGTTATTCATATATTCTGCCAGGTGAGTGGTCTTTCCTCCTACTCCACAACAGAGATCCAGGACTCGCTCCCCTGCCGGTGGATTTAAAATGGCTGCTGCCAGCATGGAAGCCTCATTTTGTATATAAAAATACCCTTTTTTAAAAGATGCCGTTTCGGCTATAGGTTGTGGGTTATCTTCCACTACTATTCCCCAGGGAGTCAAGGGACTGAGCTGGGCTTTAACCCCTTCTTCCTCCAATTTATCTATAAGCTCCTCCCGGCTGCACTTTAAGGGGTTACAGCGTAAAACCACCCGCGAACGACTGTTGTTATAGGCCAAGAGGGTTTCGCAGGCCTGCGTTCCCAATGTATCCAGCCACAGCTTGACCAGCCATTCCGGATGGGAATAATATATGGAATAGAAGCTAACGGGATCATCCGGGTACTTGATTTTGTCCAGCTTTCTGATTATGTTTCGTAATACTGCATTGCTAACCCCGGCCATTTTAGCCCCCATCTTTTGACGGCTTATTTCCACGGCATCATTGACCAGAGCATAATCAGGCACCTTGGCCAGGAACATTAACTGGTAGAGAGCCGTACGGAGGATACTTAGCAAGTAGGGATTTTGTTTCTTAATGGGCGAGTGCAAAAATAATTCAAGCACCCAATCAAGGTGCTTAATCATACGAACCGTCCCGTTTACAATCTCGGTAAGCAGGTGCCGGTCTGCTGCCGATAAATCAGAGTTACGGAGAGCTTTAGCCAGGGCCAGGTTGGCAAAAGCCCCCCTTTCCATTACTTCATAAACTATTTCCG
>Ga0209509_1000655_pt1 | contig 29910 bp, 24 predicted proteins | sample BioC13SIPDNA_FD_185743 | JGI IMG/M metagenome (GOLD analysis project Ga0209509, IMG submission 185743) | Anaerobic biogas reactor microbial communites from Washington, USA - Biogas_R1_A C13 SIP DNA (SPAdes) (version 2) | ecosystem: Engineered > Bioreactor > Anaerobic > Unclassified | place...
TTCGGTGTCTCCTTCGGTGTCTCCTTCGGTGTCTCCTTCGGTGTCTCCTTCGGTGTCTCCTTCGGTGTCTCCTTCGGTGTCTCCTTCGGTGTCTCCTTCGGCGTCTCCTTGGGGGCGCCGGGGAGCGAGGCTGCAGCCATCCGCTCGAGTCCCTCGGCGTAGGCTTTTACCTTGGGGTCATCGTGGAAGGCGAGGCTCTCCCTGTATTTTGCAGCGGCACCGGCGCGGTTCCCTTCTTTTTCGAGAGCCGCCGCCTCCTCCCGAAGCCGGAGGGCTTCCTTCAGGCGGGCAAGTTCGTTTTCAAGGCCTTTGTCATCGAGACCGGTTTCCGAAACTGCCGGAGGGATCTCCTCCCCCGGGGGAGGGACATCCGAAGGCGGCTGGGCCGGCGGGTTTTCCTGAACGGGCTGCTCAGGGACTGCACGGACGACCGCCGGAAAGGCGTTCCTCATCCTGTTGATGGACGGTTCACCCGGACCGTATCCGCTGGGCCGGTCCTTTACTATGACATCTCCGTTCGGCAGAGCGGCCATCCCCTCGACAATGCCGAAGGTCCTCCCGGCGGGAACGATCTGGAGAAACCTGCCGTCCGGGCCATAGATCCAGATCCCCTCGTCCGAATCGTCGTAGGCGTATATTCTTCCCTCGCTGTCGGCAGCGATGTGCTCCGGCCGGAAGTACACCTTTTCGTCGCCGGGGGTGGCCGGCAGGTCAGTCCCCCAGAACGGCCATTCTTTCAGGAGCGTTCCCTCGAAGTCATAGGCCGCGAACTTCTCGGCACGGTCATTCTCCGCCTGGGGCCTGGCGAGGACAAGCTTTTCTCCGGGAAGGAGCGCCATCCGGCTCACCGAGTCAAGCTCCCAGGAGAACAGCAGCTTTCCATCGGGCGAGAAAACAAGCACCCTTGGTTTTCCCTTGCTGATATCCGTACTTCCCATGGTGACGATCTTTCCGCTTTCCGCCACGGCAAGGAAGTCCGGCTTGTAGATTCCCTGTTTTCCCAGGGTTTTTGGATCCGCCTTAATTTTTCCCATGAATTCTCCTTTTCTGGAAAAATGCTGTATGTTCGCATCCACGGAGTACCCTTCATCGGCAACATAGAGCGACCCGTCGGGGGCAAAGGCGATGACCGTCGGCCAGGCGAAGGTTCCGTCCTCTCCCTTCCCCCCCGCTCCCCATTCATCCAGAAGGACGCCTGCAGGGTCAAACAGCCGGATTCGTTTGCCGAACCGGTCAAGAACAGCAACGGTGCCGTCTGCCGCCACGAACGGCCCCTCGGAGTGCCGGAAGGCCTCCTGGGTCGCCCCGAAGGGAAAGGAAGCTGCCTTCTCAAGGGGGGCAGGCCCTTCTTTCGCCGAGGCAAGGATCGTCGTGATGGCGTCCCTGTACCTGTCCACGGAAGCGGAAGAGCCGGCAAGCATCACGAGGGTATGCATCCCTTCCGGATCGGGTTCCTTGGCGACGACGATGTTCCCCTCCATCTTCCTGAACGTCCCCTTCATTTCCACATCGGCTGAAAAGGAGTAGAACATTGCCGGGCGGCTGCCTATACTTGTTTCCTGCTCTTTCGATGTGAAGTTTTTCGTGTTGTCCCTGGCAGCCATTTTTTCCATGTCCGCGAAAAAGGCCCTGTAGTCTCCTCCCTTAGGGGCTTTCTGACGGGTCACCGCAAGGGCGACCATGGGAAGGTCGGCCAGGGACGGGTCATCCATGGCATCCGGGTGAGCTCCCGTAAAGAAGCCGACGCCGTCCCTCTCCATCATGGGCTTCCAGTCTGACGGCACGGTCATATAGAAGTAGTTCATCCACCGCATGGCCATCCCCGGAGGGACATCTGTCAGGGACGGTGCTGACGGAGCATTCTCCGGCGCCCCGACAGCGGGGCACACGGAAAGGAGAAGCAGAACCGGGACGAGAAAGGAAAGTCGGCAGGGAACAGCCTTCCATCCTCTTGTGCGGAGAAAACGGAACGGGAATTTCCATGGTGAACGGCTCATGATATCTTCCTCCTTCTCTATTCAGATGCCGTCCGGCGTCACTTCACCGGACAGAAATACACCCCCACGGGGAACGAGACGGACATATTGTCATACCTGAGGGGAGTTCCGTCGCTGCTCCAGGGTTCACCGGTTCTTTTGAAAAACTCCAGGGAGTAGAACACCACCAGGTCGAGGGCAAAGGATTCCGGGGTCTTTCCCTTTTCCGGCGTCCATGAAACGGAAGCGGATCCGCCGCTTCCCTGGACAGATGGGCTTGACTGGGTCCCCGTGGTGAAGAACCAGTGCCGGACCGACATCCGGGCCTCCACAGGCTCGGGCTGCTCCTTTTCGCCCCGTATGTACAGGCGGAGCGGGGGGATGGCGCCGATGGAGACGGCGAGAGACAGGGTCACCGGGCGGCCTTCATGCTGCCAGCCGCTTCCCAGGACCGGTCGCCTCTGGACGGGCCCGTCCTGACCGTCAAGCCCGGCCATGGCAAGAGCCTGTTTCAAGGCTTCCGCCATCTGGGCGTCGCTCAGGCTGATCCCCATTTTCGCCATTTCCTTCACCATCTGGTCCTTCACATAGTCCCCCGCTTTCGCCACACCCTCTGTAAGCTGGGCCAGCCGCTTGCCCTCCGGGCTCGCCGGATCGATTTCTCCGTCAACGCCGGAAATCGACGGCGAAAGGACGAGAGGAACGGTGGGCAGATCCGCCGTCGGGTCGTTCCCCAGAGGAGAACCGGTCATCCAGAAAGTCCTGTTCTCGAAGAAATGACGCTTCTCTCCCTTGAGCGCCGTTACGGAGATGGAATCCTCCGCGAGGGTCCTGCCCTTCCCGTCGATGACCCTGACGGACGGGCTGAAGGAATCCCCCGGCTTCAGGCCGGTGTACCGGTGGGTCTGGACGGAGTTCTCGCCGGGACCTTTCCGGTCCTCCACAACCGGGCCTCCGTCGCCGAAATTCCACTCGAATACTTGGTTTTTCTTCGGGGATGCCGCGGCCTCGAATTCGTGCTCCGCCTCCGAGGCATCGTCGACCAGCTCCAGCACCAGGACCCGGGGAGGAAGGATGGAGACTTCGGTCTTGTCCTCTTCCTTCCACGCTTCGCTTTCAAAGACCCGGCTTCCGGCCTCTATCCTCAAAAACGCCTCCTGGCCGGGCTTGATTTCGTAAAAAAGCTCCTCTTCGCTCAGAGGTCCCGCAGTTCCGGCGGCAAACAGCCGAACGGGGGCCTCCTCCATTTTTCCGTCCGCTGTCTCGATCTGCTTCGGCTCGCCTTTCACAAAGAGGATTTTTCTCTCGTAAGCCGTTTTGTCCTTCTCTTTCACCACGAGAAGGGCCGGGCCGGAGTATTGGATTGTCAGTCCGCCGGCTTTCCATGCGGGATCCTTTTCCGCATGGTGCTTCATGGAAGCCGTCACTTCGATGATCCGGACCGGCGTCGCCCGGGGATCGGCCCCCTCCATCTCCGACTCCATCTCCTTGAATTCCGCCTTCAGCTCGAGGGTGGGATAGAAGAGATCCATAAGGTCGGCGCAGGCGTGGATGGCCACGGGGAGGAGAATTCTGCCCTGCTCCGCTGCAAAGGCGTGGGGAACCTGGAAGGGACCCAGCCTTCCCAGGCCGGCGGCAACCGCCCTTCCCCCCTTTTCCTTTGCCCCTTCGAAACCGGACAGAAAGGACTGCTCCGGGTCGAACCAGTGGAAACTGAGACGGTCCTGGATCATGGCCGCCCGTTCGCTGTCGAAGACGCCGTAGAATCTCCGGACTTCCCTTTCCCCGACGAAGCCGGGAATCTTCTTTTTTTCAACCGCCAGGTCCTTCAGCTGCGGTGAGGGGTAGCCCTTCTGCCGGTTGTTCGGCAGGACCTTCGATTCCTTGTCGTAGACGGTGTCCAGGGAATAGAACGTCCCGTTGACGAAGAAAGCCACGCGTTGGAAGAGTTCCGCGGGTTCCTGGAGCCTGCCCCCCGCGCTGGCGAGGAAGGGCCGGATTCTCGAATCGACGAAGGGTGCCGACGCCGCCCGTCGGACATGGTCGCTGAAGGTGGCCGCCTCGATGGGCTCGTCCGCCGGGTGGGAGTCGTTCCGCACGTGGGCCGGCTGGGTCATGTCGGCGAGCATGTGCATGGACTCCCCAAGGGCCCGGTAGGCCCTGGAAAGCTGGAGGCTCCGCTGGTCGTCATGGTCTTTCGGGGCCAGGCTCAGTGACGTCTTGAAATGGAGGGAGCCCAGGGCCGGGGGAAGGGGAAGGTCGTCCCTTACCTCGAGGGCAGCCTTGTAGGCCGACAGGGCCACGAAAAAGCTGAAGGGATTGTCCGAATGGGTCAGCCCCCATGTCCGGGCGTCGATGGACGGGCTGTCATAGTGGCCGTGGACCTCGCTCTGGTCCGTGAGCCAGGCCGAGCCCGACAGGCCGAGGGGATCGTAGAAATGCCGCACGGAAGAATAAAGGTGGGGTTCGTCCGCCCAGTCTCCCCCATTGATGATCCAGGACTGGGCGGAAAGGGCCGCCTCCGCGGAGACGAACCCCGAGGCGAGCAGGGAAGAGCTGGTCACTGCGGCGCCGCGCAGCGGTTCTGAAAGCCCCTTCCGGGAGAAAGGTCCCCGTGCGAATTTTTCCTTGCCCCCGGCCTGGGACAGGAACAGCTTCACCGCCTCCATATTGACCTGGCGGTGGGGGTGCTGGCTCCATCCATGGGCTGGAGAGACCGCCGCGAACAGCAGAAGTCCCGCGAGAACAGCGGTTCCCATTTTCAGAATGCGATCATGCACAGTCATTGCTCCGTCCCTCCTTCCCGGGCGGTCAGAAATCGAAGAGCAGCCATTTGCCGTCCACCTTGACCCAGCGCACGTAGAAGGTGAATCCCCCCACGTCCACCGCGTACTCGGAGGTCCGCAGCGTGCTGGTGGTCCCGGGGTCGGCGTTCTCAGGGGCGCTCAGGAAACTCATCTCCGCGCCCTCGAGAAGGGCGGCGAAGGAAGGCATGGCCTCCGGTTTTTTTTCAAAGAGGGCGGCGTAGGTCTCCCGGCGGCTCTCGTCCACGCATACTGCCGCCTTCCCGATGTCCCCCGCCTTCAGCGCGCTGCGGAAGGAGGAAAAAACCTCCCCGATGGCCTTCTTTTCCGCCGGCAGATCAGGGTAGGTCCTCCAGTCGGGGTTGTCCTGCCCGGCGGAAACTCCGCCGCCCTCATGAGGCGCTGCGGGAGGCGCGGAGGCTGTCGCCGTCCCGGTCTTCTTCGCCGCACGAAGGCTTTCGAGATAGGCTATCCTGTCCTTCAGAGGCTGGAGGTCGGGGCGGAAGGAGAGAATCTTTTCCTCAAGACGGGGATCGGGGTACAGGACATAACTTTTCCGGTAGGCCTCCATGGCTCCGGGGACATTTCCCTCCGCCTCCATGCGATGGCCCTCGTTCCGGAGAAGAAGGGCCTGCTCAAGCACGGAGATCCGGTGCCGGAGTTCTTCGTTCGATGGGGAGGGCGAGCTTTCCGCTCCTCCCGGCAGGGGGGCGGAAAAGCACGCAAGCAGGCCGGCCAGGGCAAGGGAACGGCATAGTCTCTGAACGGGCAGTCCCCTGAAACAACGGTTCAACTCTGTTCCCATTTCATCACCGCCTTAGAAAAGAATGCTCAGTTCCCATCTTCCGGTCAGGAAGCACCCGTTCCTTCCGCTGCCCGCTGAAGCTCTTCAGAAAGGGGTACTTTGTGAAGGAGGAGGGCCTCGAAAATTTTCCCCGCTCCCGGCATGCCGGAACACAGGAAACGCTCCGACCCGCCGCTCCGAAGGAAAAGCTCCATTCCCCAGTCCGTGCGGCCCGAAAGGAGCAATGCCTGCCCCATCATGCGCCAGTTCACAAGACCCGCGATGAACATGACCGTCCGCAGCCATTTCGGGGGCCTGTAATCCACGAAACCGGCCGAGACAATATCCTCGAAGGCGATGGTCCGTTCCCGCCCAAGGGTCCTCAGGAACAGTTCCCCCGGCAGAATCTGCAGGGCGAAGGAGGCGTACTTCGACGACCACCAGAGGATGGAGGCGAAGATCAGCCCGATACTCCAGAATACAAGGGTGAACCAGGCGCTGCCGTACCGGAAGTCGAGGAAACCGGCCCTGTCGAAGATGTGAACGCAGAGCACCATGGGAAGCCCCAGGAAGATTCCCGACATGATATAGGAGAGCAGGTCCGGAAGGAAAACGGCGGACCACCTGGGGTACACGACGGATCCGGGAGGAATTTTTCTTCTAGGGAGGAACAAATAGACCGCCGCGCCGAGGATCAGGGGCACGAGGGCCAGCGACCGGAAAGGCCGTGCCAGCCCGGCCGGGACCCCGTTGCCGAGCGCCGTGCCCGGGCCCTCGACGGTCATGGCGAGAAAACGGGGGCCTTCAGCGGTACGAAGCTTCAGGTACGAGAAAGACTCTCCCTTTTCCGCCAGCCCGGCGAGGAGAGCCGGAAAGGGCTCCTCTTCCCCGTGGAAGTACAGGCTTTTCAGGTAGGCTTCACCGGCTTCCCTCCAGGCAGTCGCGCCGTAGCCCGCCGGTGCCGCGGCCCCGGCGAAGATCTCCGGCCACGGGTCTCCCTCCACGGTCAGGAGGCGTCCGTCAGTTTTCGAATCGATGAAGCCGGCGATGGTGCGGAAGGGCGTGATCGACCGGATGAACCGGCCCCCTGCGGCCTGCGCTCCGAACAGCCCCTGGGACGGGCTGTATTCTGAGCGGTATTCCCTGCCCATGTCCGCCGCATACAGCCTGACAAAGCTGCCCCGGACGGAAAAGAAGCAGACAAGAGCGATAAAGAGCAGCAGGAACACCGCCAGCCTTCGATACAGTTCTCTCATGAGGCTCACCCCGATTCTCCCCGCCCCCGGATCAGGGCAACGCAATTTCCGACCATGTGGCCCCTCCGTCCGTCGAACGGAAGAGACCCCGCTCCGTCCCCAGAAGCAGGGCGCCCCCGGTGTCCCGAAGGGAGCACAGGACCCTGACGTTGGACAGGTTCGTCTCCCTGAGGGAAAAGGATTCCGGTGCCTCCCCGGGAAGGAGGCGTACCGCCCTTTCCCCCAGGAGGGCGATCAGGCCGTTCCCTTCCCCCGGGAAAAGGTCGGTGAAATATTCAAGGGGCGACCAGTCGAAACCTGCCGCCTGCGCCTCGGTGATCTCCCCTTCGGGGAGCGGAAAATTCCAGAGCCCCGTCCGGGAGGCCCCCCACAGCCGCCCCTGCCCGTCGAAGGCCAGGGAGAGAATCCCGTAGATCACCTCTTCGTTCTTCCAGGAAAGGCCGCCGTCCAGCGAGACGGAAAATCCTGCGTCCGTTCCGGCCGCGATGACCGTTCCGTCAGAGGACCGCAGGGAATGGACCCGGGCTCCCTGAACTTCATCGACTTTTTGCCATGACCAGCCGTCGGATGACCGGTAGAGACCGCTCCCCGCCGTCCCGGCGAAGAGCTCTCCGCCGGCGGTTCCTGCCAGGGACGTGAACACCGTTCCTTCGGGAAGGGGAATGGACGTCCAGGCAAGCCCTCCGTCCCGGGAAAAAAGGAGGTCCTTCTCCGTTCCGGCGAAGAGCCGGCCTCCGGGGACGGCGGTGAGGAAGAGAGCTTTTCCTCCGGCGCTCCTTCCCCGGGATGTCCATCGGGCCCCCCCGTCCGAAGAAACCGACACCTCTCCCGAGCGGGAGAGGCACAGCAGTCTGCCGTCAACCCCGGCAAGCCCCACAACGGGGTCGGAGGGGAGCAGTTCCGTGACGGCCCCCTTCTCCCCGTCGGCCAGGAACAGTTCCCCGGAGGAGGTTCCCGCGAGGATTTTTTTCCGGAAGGGAACCAGGACAGTGACGGACAGGTCTTTTTCCGTCCCGGCGGGAAAGGGGTTCCACGTTCTTCCGTCGTCGAAGGATAAAAAGAGTCCCTGTTTGTGGGTTCCTGCCCAGAGTACCCCCTTTTCGTCGGCGGCCAGGGCCTGGACCGTGCAGAAGGACGGAAGGCCTTCCGATGCAGGGACCCAAGGGGATCCTTCCTCCTTCCGGAAGGCACCGCCCTCGAGGGTTCCGGCGAATACCGTCCCGGTGGCGGAACTGCGGGCCAACGCCAACGGGAAGACGTTTTCGATTCCCGGATCATCGGGGCTCCAGGTTCTCCCCCCGTCTCCGGAAAAAAGCACCCCTCTTCCGAAGGCGGCGGCACGGAGCCTGCCATGCCCTTCGTCCAGCAGATCCAGAACCGGGAAGGAACCGTCTTCTCCCCCGGATTTTTCGAAAGAGGCATCCCCCGACGAGGAAGCCCAGTGGATGCCGGAATCCCAGAAAACAGCCAGAAGGGTGTTTCCCGATGTCGGGAAAAACCGGTTCACTCCACCGCCGCCCTTCAGGGATTTCCAGGCGGAGCCGCCGTCGGCGGACGTAAGGAGTTCATCAAAGGATGCGAGGAAGAGGCGTCCTTCAGGGGAAACGTCAAGGGAAAAAAGAAGGGAAGAGGGGAGGCCGGCGCCGAGGTTTTTCCAGCGCCTGCCGCCGTCCCCGGAGACGAAGAGCCCTCCCTTTTCGGAGGTGAGGACATACAGGGCGCCGCCCGGTCCGGTGGCGGCACCGATGACGGGAGCCCATGGCCCCACCGCTTCCGCGGCAGGGGACTGGAACAGGGCGAAAAACAACGACAGCACCGCGGCCAGGAAGGCGCGGCTCCACCACCGGGGCAAGGGGCAATGGAAGCCTCCCCCCTTTTGAAGACGGATTGCTTCTGCAGCCATTGCCGCCCCACCTCCCCGGTCTGCGGGACCGCACCGGAGGCGGCCCCGGGAAAAGGTCACATAACGAAGTAGGCCAGTGCTCCCACCTGGAGAACCGCCAGCACCGGAAGCACGAGAAAGAAGCGGGGATGCTGCGTCTTGTGGCGGAACAGCTTCATTCCGAGAAACGCCCCCGCCCCTCCTCCGAACAGGGCGGCAAGGAGCAGGGTGTTTTCCGGAATGCGCCTTGCCGACGCTTTTGCCATCAGCTTGTCCCACCCCATGAGGACGAAGGCGATGACATTCACCCCGAGAAACGCCGGAAGAAGGGCCGCCATCTTCAGGGCACACCCTTTCCGGGGGCGGGAACCATGGAGTCTATTCCCCTTCTTTCCTGTGAACCGCTATGTACCGTATTATTTCGTCAGGGTTGGAGAACCCTTTCAGTTCGATTTCGTAACCGTCGGTTCCGGCAGTGGCGATCTTGATCGTACCGAGGTTGAAAATCCGTTCAAAGACGGTCTTCGTAAGTTCCGTGGTCTTGATGTCCTGGATAAAGACCTTTTCCGAGGAAGTGAAAAAAATCCCCGTGCAGTACACGATGTAGTCGATGTGCATCTTCAGTTTCCTGCTCCTGCGGCGGAATTCCTGTATCCCCACGTTTGCCGCCGTCAGCAGGAGGCCCCACATGAGGAGCGTCCATTTGCCCACGTTCAGGCCGATCGCGGACAGCATGTTCGGGAAAATGCTCACCAGGATAAAGGGGGCAAGAAACACCAGCGTCGGCACAACCAGAGGGTAAAGAAAACCCGCAATCGAGGGAGAAAGAATGAAATCAAACTCCGCAGAATCTCCGCCATCCGTTTTCGACGAGGTCATGAACGTCTTCGCCATTTTTCATCGACTCCTTCTCGTGAAATAGCTCCATCACCATGGAGCAGACAGACTTTCCCCTCCCGGTACAGGGGATCTTGAAAAACTGCTTTTCTGTCGAACATTCTACCATGAGGAGGACTTTTTTTTTTCAGAAAATGCAGGAGCGACCCGGAAGCTGAAAAGGACGACAACCGCCCTGCCTCCGGCGAGGGGGTATAATACGGAAACGGACGCAACGTCGGCCGGAAAGACTTCGGATCCCCGAAACGGAGGAATGCCCATGCTGCAGCTCAACAGGAACGGCCTGAAGGACAGGGGGGCCTGGGAAAAGTCAGGCATCGCCCTTCCCGCTTTCGACATAGTCGCCATGGTACGGGAAACGGAAAAAACGCCGGAATGGGTCCATTTCGGGGCGGGGAACATTTTCCGTGTGTTTCCCGCGCTGATGCAGCAGAAACTCCTCGACGCAGGACATGCGAAAACAGGCATCATCGCCGTCAAGACCTACGACTGGCAGACCATCGGGACCATGTACACCCCCTTCGACAACCTGAGCCTGGCGGTCATCATGGAACCGGACGGAAGGCTGGACATGACGGTGGTGGCCAGCATCTGTACCACCCTTGCCGGAGACCCCGCCTGTGAAACGGACTGGGAACGGCTTCAGGCAATTTTCCGTGCGCCCTCCCTCAGGATGGTCAGCTTCACCATCACGGAAAAGGGCTACAGCCTGAAGACACCTTCGGGAACGTATTCCCCCGAGATCGCCGAGGACCTGAAGAAGGGGCCCTCGGCACCCGGACACGCCATGTCGAAGACGGCGGCCCTCGCCTATGCCCGATTCACGGCGGGAGGTTTTCCCCTGGCCTTCGTGAGCATGGACAACTGTGCCCACAACGGGGACCGGCTGAAGGCATCCCTGGAGGAAATCGCCAGGGGCTGGGCAGCAAACGGCCTGGTGGAGGAGACATTCGTCCGGTGGCTCAGGGAGTCGGGAAAGGTGTCCTTTCCCTGGACCATGATCGACAAGATCACCCCCCGCCCTTCGGAGAGGGTCCGGGACCGGCTCAATGCCCTAGGGCTGGGGACGGGGGACACCCTCCGCACCGAAAAGCACTCCTTCATCGCCCCCTTCGTGAACGCCGAGCGCCCCGAATACCTCGTCATCGAGGACAACTTCCCCAACGGGCGGCCGCCCCTGGAGCTTGCCGGTGCCTACTTCACCGACCGGGAGACGGTGGACCGGGTGGAGAGGATGAAGGTGGGAACGTGCCTGAACCCCCTCCATACCGCACTGGCGGTCTTCGGCTGCCTGCTGGGGTACACCCTCATCGCCGACGAGATGAAGGACCCCGACCTGAAGCGGCTGGTGGAAAAAATCGGCTACGTGGAGGGACTTCCCGTGGCGGAGGACCCCGGCATCATCCATCCTCTCGACTTCCTGAGGGAGGTCATCGAGGAGCGGCTCCCCAACCCGAACATCCCCGACGCCCCCCAGAGAATCGCCATGGACACCTCCCAGAAGGTGGGCATCCGGTTCGGGGGCACCATCAGGGCCTACAGGGACAGGGAAGGGCTGGATCCTGCGGGCCTGACCTTCATTCCCCTGACCCTGGCCGCCTGGTGCCGGTACCTCATGGGGCTGGACGACAGGGGCGGAGATATGCCCCTGAGCCCCGATCCTCTCCTGGAAACCCTCAGGCCCCTGCTCGCACCGGTCCGCCTCGGGGAACCGGAGTCGGCCCGAGGGGTTCTCCGCCCCATCCTCTCCGACCGGGGAATCTTCACCGTGGATCTGTACGAGGCCGGTCTCGGAGAGAAGATAGAAGGCTTTTTCGCCGAGATGACCGCCGGCCCGGGCGCCGTGAGGGGCACCCTTCGGAAATACCTCGGCTGAAAAAAAAAGGGGCTGAAGGCGAAATCGCCTGCAGCCCCTTTTTTATCAGGTCCCGCATCCGGGGTGCCCGCAGAAAGACTACATTCCGAACAGCAGGTTCGGCAGCCAGGTCGAAATGGCGGGTATGTAGGACACAAGCCCCAGGACGAAGATGCTCACGAGCAGGTAGGGTATGTTGGCTATGGCGATCCGGCTGATGGAGATCTTGCCGATGCTCGACGCCACGAAGAGGCACACTCCCACGGGAGGCGTGGTGAGCCCGATCATGAGGTTCAGAACGGCGATCATGGAAAAGTGGATCGGGTCGATGCCCACCTGGAGGGCCACCGCGAGCAGCGTGGGGAAGAGGGTCAGCAGCGCGGCAATGGTCTCCATGAAGGTCCCCACGAAGAGCAGCAGAATATTGATCATCAGGATGATGAGGTACTTGTTCTTCGTTATCCCCAGGAGGAAATCCGCCACCATCTGGGGGATCTGTTCGCTCGTCAATATCCACGCGAAAAGGTTCGCCAGCCCGACCAGGACGATGATGGACGCCGTGGTGATCGAGGCCTCGAGGAGCAGCATGGGAAGATCACGGAATGAAAGGTCCTTGTAGACGAAAATTCCCACCACCACGGCGTAGAGGCAGGCCACCATGGCCGCTTCGGTGGGGCTGAAAAAGCCGCCGACGATGCCGTAGAGGATGAGGACCGTGAGCATGAGGGCCCAGAAAGCCCCGCAAAACTCCCTGAAAAGCATGCGGCGGGGCACTTTTTCACCCTTGGGGTAGTTTCTCTTCTTCGCGATGAAATGTGTCACGATCATCATGCCGAACCCGAGGAGCAGTCCAGGAATGGCGCCTGCGATAAAGAGCCTTCCCACCGAGAGTCCGGTCAGGGTTCCCGCGATGATCATGGGCATGCTGGGGGGGATGATGGGACCGATGGTGGACGACGCCGCGGTGACCGCACAGGAGAAGTCCACGTCGTAGCCTTCTTTCTGCATGGCGGGGATGAGGATGGCGCCGAGGCTGGCCGTGTCCGCCACCGCCGTTCCCGAGATGCCTGCGAAAATCATGGAGGCCACGATGTTCGCCTGGGCCAGCCCGCCCTGGATATGGCCGACGAGAGCGTTGCAGAATCCGATGATCCTGTCCGAAATCCCTCCCCGGTTCATGAGGTTGCCGGCGAGGATGAAGCCCGGAATGCACAGCAGCACGAAGACGTCAATGCCCGAGTACATTTTCTGGGGGATGACGATGAGGGGAATGCCTGCCATCCACAGGTAGACGAGGGATGATATGCCGAGGCAGAAGGCGATGGGAAGACCGAGAAAAAGAAGCACCAGGAAGACGATGAAAAGTGCGGCCACCATATCAGTTCCCTCCCCCCGCGGCAAGGCGGACGTCCCTGAAAACCGACGCCATCGAATACAGGACCACTGTTCCCGACAGGATCGACATGGACGCAAAAATGTAGTGCATGGGAACGCGGAGGGACGCCGATGTCTGCATTCTGCCGATCCCCAGGTTCTTCAGCGAATAGTAGAACACCACGGCCATGAACGCCGCGACAAGAAAGTCCAGCAGGATCTGGAGCCATCGCTGCGCGGCCTGCGGCAGCATGTTCGTGAACACGTCCACGTTCACGAAGGCCCGTTCCCTGATGGCCAGCCCCGAGGCGAAACTCACCGTGTAGATGAAGAGAAACCGGGATGCCTCTTCCGTCCAGTGAGGTGATTTCGGCAGGAAGAGCCTGGCGTACACCTGGAGAAGCACCACCGCCACCAGGCCGAGGAATGAAAGGATGGAACCGATCTCAAGCACGCGGCCGATTAGCGACCAAAGTTTTCTCATGACTGCCATTCCTCATCTCTCACCAAGGATAACGACCCCGGGGCCGTTCAGGGTCCCCGGGGTCATGTCGGCTGCTACTGGATGGCGACGATCTTTTTGTACATCTCCTGGAGTTCCGGGGAAAGGAACTTCAGGACTGCAGGCTCGGCGACCTTCATGAAGGCTGCCTTGTCAACCTCGACAAAGGTCATTCCCTTGTCCTTGAGGTCCTGGACAAGCTGGTTCTGCTCGGCCCTGAAGAGCTGCCGCTCGTAGACCTGGGCTTCCTTGCCCGCTTCGAGGATAATGTCCTGGATGTCCTTCGGCATGCTCTGGAACTTCTCCTCGCCGATGACGAGGTAGATCCACCCGCGCACGTGCTCGGTCATGTTGACGAACTTCTGGACCTCGAAGAAGCTGGCGCTCTTGATCAGGTCGTAGGGGTTCTCCTGGCCGTCGATGATCCCCTGCTGCAGGGAGGTGAACACCTCGGAGAAGGCCATGGGCGTGGGCTTCGCGCCGAGGGCTTCCCAGGTGGCCACGAAAAGGGGCACATTGGGGACCCTGACCTTCAGGCCGTTCAGGTCTTCAGGTTTTTTGATCTCCCTGTTGGACGTGAGGTTCCTGGCACCCCGCTCGAACCAGGACACGGGACGAAGGCGGACCTTCTCGATGACTTCCTTTTCGATGGCCTGGCCGACTTCACCCTCGACGATCTTCTCCATGTGGGCAGAGTCCCTGATCATGTAGGGAACGGCGATGAGGCCGCACAGGGGAGCCCAGTTCATCATGGACTCGCCGGTGATGAGCATGTCGACGATCCCCGACTGGATATTGCCGATGACTTCCATTTCCTTCCCGAGCTGCTCGTTGGGGAACACCTGGACAACGACCCTTCCGCCGGTCTTCTGCTCGACGATCTCGGCGAATTTCAGGCAGCCCTTGTGCCACGTGTGTTCGGCGTTGGCAAGGTGGCCGAGCTTGAGGGTGTATTCGGGTTTCTTCTCCGCAAAGGCGCCGGCAGCGAAAACAACGGAAACGAGAAGTGCCGCCGCAACAAGAAGTGCAATTCTTTTCATCGAGTGTGTCTCCTTTCAGTAACCGAATTCTGCCTCCCCCGCGAACGTTCCGGGGGTACCTTCGACCGCCGACGCTGAAGGACATAGAAGGCTTTCGTTCCTCACCTCCCCTGGGTGGTCCTGAAGTAGGAGGGATACTCCCGGCGGAGTTTCCCGAGATCGTAGTTCACCTTGGTCAGGTGTTCGTTCACAGCATCGCGGGCCTTCCAGTGGTCCCTGTTTCCGATCACCTCGAAGAGAAATTGATGCTGGGAAATGATTTTTTCCCGGTCAGTGGCATGAAGGCTGAGCATCCGCACCCTGTCGAAGTGGGAACTCATCTTCCGGATCGCCTCCCAGATCCTTTCCTTCCCGCATGCGGCAAAAACGAGCCTGTGAAAATCCTCGTCAAGACAGAAGAACCGGGACGGTTTTTTCTCGTCCACGGCGAGACGCTGGAGGCGGAGGTTTGTCTCGAGGGCCACCAGGTCCTCGGGGGTGCGGACCTCGCAGGCGAGTTCCACAGTGTTCATTTCCAGGCACAGCCTCATGTACCTGCCTTCCTCGACCCGCTGTTCATCCACGAGGGAAACGTACGTTCCCTTTTGAGGATAGACAACCAGAAGACCGTCCTGAGCCAGTCGTATGAAAGCTTCCCTTACCGGAGTCCGGCTGGTGCCGAGGGCTGACGCAACATCGTTCTCCGAAACGGCCGTGCCCGGAGGAAGCACGAGGTTCACGAGATTGTCGAGTATGGTGCGGAACGTCCAGTCCCGGACACTCTCGTTGCATTCCTTGTCCAGAAGTTCAAGAGTGATCATGGAGCCCTCACTTTGAATACTAGGATACAAGTCGTCGAAAAAGGAAATTCAGCTGCCGGAAACGAGAAAACTATCCCGTATGAAAAGGGAAAAGTCAACATCAGCCTGTTTTTTCAAGCAGAGAGGATACGGGCAGGAGTTCCTGTCCTCCTGCCCGCTCCTGAACTTCACTTGTTCACGTTCTCCTCCAGCATTTTGTCGGAATACATCACGTATCCCTTCACAGGCCCCCACGTCCAGTCGGGATTTTTCGGGCTGTAGGCTCCCAGGGTCAGAAGAAAGACCCCGTCGCTCTTCTTCACCGCCGCCTCCACCGTCACCTGGCGGGTGGAAGTGAGCCGGAGCACCCTGTCCGCCCCCTCCTGGAAACGCCATTCCTCTTTCCAGGCCGGAGAGACGATACTCATCCGGAGAATCTCCGAGCCGGGATGCTTGTCCCCGATGGCGGCGGTAACGGCCTCCCGGATTGCCTCGCCCTCGGAGCCGCCGAAAGTATCCGGCTGCATGCGTATTTTCTCCACCCGCTTCTCCCGGAGAAGGGTTCCTTCCTCCTCCAGCCGGGCATAATCCGACCGGGCCGAGGCAAGGTCGGGGTTGTCCTTCGGAAGGAAGAGGGCGGCCTGGTCGAGGGAATTCCGTATCCTCAGCAGAACGTCCCGGGAAAGAAGATTGAAATCTTCGCCCCGCTCGGCCTTCGGGAGGTTTTCGGCAGTGAAGGCCCTGCCGCTTTCAAGCTGGGACTTCGCTTCGTCCAGGGCAATTCTTCCGAGGTTTTCCAGGCAGGCTGAAAATGCGCCGAGCCGCCGTTCGATTTCCTCCGCTGTTTCGGCGAGGAGTTCCAGGGGCTCCTTCACTCCCGCATTCCTGTACTCTTCCAGGGCCGCGGCCGCCTCGCCGTGGATCCTGTGCCTCCGGGCCAGTTCCTCGGCGCCGATGCCGATGGCGACATAGGAATCCATCTCCTTCTCGGGATCAAGGTAAGGAGCGTCGTCCATATTCGACTTCGAGGCGACGAAAGGCCGGAGCTTTTTCAGCCATTCCCCGCTCTCCGCCTCCCGGGCGGCCCGGGCGGCCGTCTCGGCTTCCTTTGATGCAGACGCCGCTTTTTCCAGGGCCTCGAGCTCCTTCCGGGCTGCTTCCAGCCGTTCGACCTTCGGGGCCACGTCCGGGTGGTCGCTGAAGTCCGGGTATTCGGCCAGCAGCTTTCCGAGATTTTCCTCGGCGGGGGCCAGGGCCTCCCGGACCCTTGCGGGCAGCCGTGCGGGATCCTGCTTGTCCCGGTCAGGGCCGAGGATGCCTTCAGTCCGTTTCAGGGCCCTCTCCGCCTCCATCAGGTACCGTCCTGCGGTGGCCGGAAGCCGCTTCGGCGCCGCCGAGGGCCCTGAGGCTTTTCCTGCCGGCGCTGTCTGGGACGCCCCTCCCCTTCTTTTTTCTATCTTTACCGCGAGCTGGTCGATCCGCTTTTCCAGGGATGCCACCTGGCTGTTTGACGGATCGGCCTCCTTCGCAGCCGTTATGGCCTCTTTCGCCTTTGCGACTGTCTCCCAGGCGCTGTCCATCTTGCCTGACATGAAGTCTTTGTCGGCGCTCCTGAACAGTGTGTTCGCCTCCGAAAGCAGGGCCTTGGCGTCAGCCCCGGTGGAAACGGCGGGAAATGCCGCCAGAACTGCAATAATGACGCAAAGAACCGCAACAAGTCTCATGAATCGTTCCTCCCTCCGCTGTTTCATGCCTTTTTGATCAGGAAATACCCCGCCGCCGCAAGGAAAAGGGCCGCCGCTCCCGGCAGGGAGAGAAGTGTCCGGCCGAAGCCCTTGAGCCAGTCGGGGAAACCGGCATCAGGCAGCAGTTTTCCGGCGAGGAAGGCAAGGAAAAAGTATTCGAAAGCCATCCAGGCCAGAAGCAGCGTTCCCGCCGCGAGACAGAGAAAACCGGCCGGCCGCCTCAGGGACATGTGGTGTAGGGATTGTCGCACTGCTTCTCCGGATCCAGCCACCCTACGAACTCGTGACCTTTCGGGTGCCTGTACCGGACAAGGGCCCATCCTCCCTCGCCGCCGAGGACCGTCACTTCCTCGTCGCCGATGATGTCGCCCACTGCGGGGGCATTTTCATCGGGCCGGGTCCTCAGGACGGCCACGGAGCCGGGCACATAGTTTCGGAGGCTCATTCCCACCAGTTCGCTGAAGATCCATCCCTTCGTCCCGTCGTGGAGGACCACCGAAAGCCACTTGTCCCTGTACCCGGTGACCTTCACCATGATAAGGGCGGGGTCGTCGGGCTGGTGGGGCAGGATGGCGGTTACTTTCCCGTTCGGGGCCTCCCGTACGTTGGTTCCCTTGGGGTCGGGGTCGATGATGTAGGCACCGAAATCGCAGGTCCCCTGGGAAGGCCGGTACAGGCTCCGGTCCCCGGCAAAGGGTTCCTTACTCCCCCCGGTTTCCTTTGTGCCCTCACCGGAGCCGGCTTCCTGCAGGCCGCCGGTTTTCAGATCGTCGTAGAGCCCCTCGAGCTTTTTCAGCCGGGCGGTGTTCTTCAGCATCCGGGCATGAAGGGGGAAGGCCTTGTCGCCGGTTTTGCCGTAGAACCAGGCCATGAGGGCAACCTCCTTGTTCCTGAAGTCCTCCCACGACTTCAGGGCCTCGGCGGCGATGACCTCGCCGTTGGAACCGAAGGCCCGGCCGAGCCTGCTATGGCCGTTCTTGACCTTCATGGCAGCGGCCAGCTGCTCCTCGGTCTGTCCCTTCGGATAGTTCCCGGGAAAAGACGGTTTTCCCGCCCTGAACTCTTCCGTATAGGCGATCAGCTCCAGGCTCCTCTCCCTGACCACGTCCATCTCGGCGATGGCGTTGGCCACAAGCCACATGGTTCCCCCGTCGAGATTGTTGTAAATTGTGAGGTACACCCCGCCCAGAAGCTTGTATTCGCTGTCCCTCCAGGGAATCCAGGCTCTCTGGGCAGTCCGGAGAAGGACCTGCCCTTCCTTCGGCAGAAGTTTCATGAGTTCGTTGTAAGCCCGGTTGAGTTCACCGTCCCATTTCTTCTTCCCCATGTTCGCGCACTGAATGGTCCCCTGGGTGCTTGGATCGTCGTTCATGCACTTCTCGATCTCCCCGTCCAGCGGATGGGCCGCTCCCCAGGCCGCCCCGCCGAAACAGAGCAGCAGGAGGACCACGGCGGCAGTCAGTCTCATTGTCATACCCCCCTGTCAGTCGTAGACGACCCTGCGATAGTGGAGGCCCGTCACCCTGTACCCTTTCCCCGCCGGTTTCCTGTCGATTTCTAACTGGATTTCATCCCGTTCATGGATGAAAAACCACCCGTATTCTTCACGCTCGGACGGTTCGCCGAGCTTCGAGGCGGCCTCGTCGGCGTCCATGCCCATGAGGATGTCGCCGAACCCCATGAAGCCCCCCGGAATTTCAACGGACTGAAGCGCCCCGTTCCAGTAGGTCGCGTTGTGGCCGTGGAACGAAAAGCTCACGATATGGATGGTGGCGTTGAAGTCGGGAATCTTCTCCGTCTTTTCCTCCCGCTTCATGGGTTCGCCGTACATTTTCACCGCCAGGGCAGGGGAAAGGCCGTAATCCTCCCGGATTTTCATGGCATAGCGCCGGACCGGGCTGTCCGTCTCCTCGACGGAAAGGAACTTGCCGTAGATCCATCCCTCGCCGAACTGATGAGAGATTACCCGGTACCACGGGAAAGCCTCTCCCGTTTCTTCTTTCCCGGTCACCACAAGTTCCCCTGTTTCATAGTCGTGGCCGAACCGCCCCACAACCTTCTCCGAGGTGGATGGGCCGCTCCGGAGGTTGACCTTCGATCCGGTGACGAATCCCGCCTTCGGCCATTCGAAGCTTTCCACCGCCGGGCCGGCGAAAAGGGGCAAAGCCGTGAGAACAAGCAAAATTACAGCGGCGAGCCAGGCCGTTCGTTTCATGATACCGTCCTCCTCTCCGCCGGGAGCATCCCGGCGACTTCCGGATTATCCCTTTCCGCGGACAGGCTACCATCCCCTGCCGCCTCCGCCTCCGCCCCCGCCGCCCGATGAGCCGCTTCCGCCGCTGCCTGACGACCGAGTCCCCGAGGAAACGGCCCCGGAGAAGCCCGACGCGAACGCCGCAAGCCCCGCCGCGGTTGTAAAGGTATTCAGGTCGCCCCGGTACCATGAGGGCGTGTAATTGGCCGCGGCGAGCACGTTCTGGAAGCGGTTCGCCCATGTCTCCGCCGCGTCGAGAGCAAAAGCGTAGGGAAGGAGCGTCTCGAAGAGCCGGGGCGTTTCCTCAGGAGGGGCCATCATTTCGAGTCGGTGCTTCTCCGCCGCCGTGATGAACATCCGAAGCCCTTCTATGCTTTCGTTGAGCCTCGCCCCCTCTTCGGTCCGGACCCTCAGGAGGGACTTGAACACCAGCAGCACCCCCACACACAGGAAGGGTCCCGGAAGGGACAGGAGATCCACGTCCAGGCCGCTCGACGATCCCGCGAAACAGGCCACTGCCACGACAAACAGGAAGATGGCGGGGAAAAAGATCCGGATAAAAAACTTCGCGATGAAGCTTCCCTTGCCCGAAGGAAGAGGGAGGGCGAGGGGGAGAAGGAGGAAGGGACCGGAGATAAAGGCAAGAATGGGTTCGAACCGGGATTCTCCCGAGAGAATCATGAGGATCAGCATGAGTGCCGCGTACAGTTCGAAAAGGGCCACGCCTGCGAACCATTTCCCGAGATTGGTCTTCAGAAGCGGCCTGCCCCGCTCGCGGAAAACGAGGCCGAGGCGGCGGAAAGCATCCAGGATGACCGGCCTGTCGGCGCTCGAAAGGTGAATTTCCGTGCGGGTGGAACCGAAGAGATCATCGGCGATCCTCCGTTCGTCGTCGGTCAGCGGCGCTTCTGCGAGCTTCTCCCGGTTCAGCTTCAGCCGGTAGGACGTCCCCGCAAGTTTTGAAAGGAGCTTCAGGGCCGTCCCTGCCCCGGAGGGCAGCGTCCCAGCCCGCTTCGCCGCTTCCCCGGCGAGAGAGGTCTCCTCTATCGCCAGGACACCCTTGACGGCCATGCCGAGGATCATGGCGGCGAAGGCCTTGTCGTCCGCCGTCATGGTGCGGACATACCGGGCAAACCCAGCCTCCACCCCTGCGGGAGGGGAGAAAAGAGGGATGACCGGCCTGGGTGCGGGGTCCTTTCCCCATCGGATCCAGAAAAGGAGCATGACCGCCAGGAGAAGGACCGGCATGGCAAGATGGACCGCCCTGTAGGGGGAGCGGCTCCACCGTTCCAGTATCGGCGCAGGTTCGGAAGGCTGGGCGATGATCCCCTTGGGCCAGGAATAGACGACGGTGAACCCCTCACCCGGTGCAAAGGGGACAGCGGCTTCCACCGTGCCGTCGGGGAGCGCCCGGGCATCCTGTCCCTTCTCCCCGGTTCTTCCGGTGTAGAACTCCACGGCGGAAAACCCCTCGCCGAAGTCCCTTCCCGGCAGTTTCGCCCGAAAGGACGCCTTTTCAATGACAAAGGGCCAGTCGTTCCCCGTGGCGTTCCAGTAGAGCTCGTCGTGATCCTCGAAAAAACCGAGCTGCCCCGCGGTCCTGTACGCAATGGTGAAGACGTGCTCGCCGAAGGACAGCGGAACGTCGGGATCGCCGAGGCGGAACTCCAGCCGCTCTCCCGCACGGCTGACCTGGGCCTGGGTCGGTTTCCCGTCGAGGAACGCCGAGACGAGGTCCAGGGGAGCCCGCCGCACCCTGCCTTCGCTGTCGGTGAAATCGGTCGGAATGGAACGGATGATTCCCCTCCTGATATCCTTCCCCTCCGCCATCACGGTGATGCGCTCCGTGACGGTCAGCGAAGCGTCCGTTCCGATCTCCGCGTCCACGTCGAAGCGCACAATGCGCTCCTGGGCCGAAAGGGGGGGCACCCCCCACAGGATCATCCAGGCAAAACATACGGAAAGCAGCAGTGATCCAGTCTTTTTCACAGCCGTCTCACCCCCTGGGGCTCGATTTCGGAAAAAGGCTCCGGAGGCCGAAACCTCCGGAGCCTTCATTCAGTCTTTTATTTTCACGGCTTTTTCTCTTCTTCTTTTCCTTCTTCGCCTTCCCCTTCTTTGCCTTGCTCCGCCAGGGAGCTCCATTTGGCGGCCATGGCGGTAATGGCGTCGATGTCCGCCTGCTTCGCCTCTTCCGTCAGGATGGTGAAGTCCGCCCGCTCCATGTCGGAGGCGAGAATATCCAGCGAACGGAACTCAAGGGCTCCTTTCAGGCCTTCGAGGATGTAGGGGATCCCCTCGACCAGGTCCGATTCCTCGGAGATGAAGGGGGCCCAGGGTCCTTCGGGGTTGAGGAGGGAGAGGACAGTGTCCCGGACGACTTTCGCGTCAAGATGGAGGAATCCCTGCAGGCTGTCGTTCCCGTACAGGGCGTTCATCCTGTCAGAAAGCTCCGGTGCCGCGTCGATGGCTTCCAGGCTCAGGAAACCGGCCAGGATAACGCCGTCTTTGATGCCCATGACGAAGTCCACGGGGTCTTTCAGCGCATAGAACGCGGTCCAGCCGTCCTTCGTCACGGGCTCGAAGGGCATGCCGCTCTCCCGGGCAGCCATTTCCATCAGGGGCAGCAGCAGGTCGACTTCCTTCTTTTCGCCGGAAAGGTAGAGATAACCGCCGGGAAGGGGGCTTCCGAAAAGCTTCGTCTGTCCGCCGAACACCATGCCGACGGTTTTGAGGATCTTCAGTATGGCATCCTCGTCGAGGCCGAACTGTTTCGCGCCTTCAAGGAACTCGACAAATTCCGCGGCATCGGAATCGCCTCCAGCGGCGGCATCCCGGACCGTCTGGAAATGCTTCTTGTCCAGCATAGCCTTTCCCACGAGGGTAAACCAGGGCTTCCCTCCGCCGAGGAGAATGCGGTCGTCCTTGCTGAGAGGGGAGGAGGGGGCGTCCGAGACAAGGGAGAAGACCTTGGCCATATTGGTGAAAACCGAGAAATCAAAGCCCTTGTCCGACGCGTTGACGCCGAATTCGGCAAGAAGGTTTCCCACAGGGGCGCCAAGGAAACCGTCCGATTCGGCCTGCAGTTCGGAGGCCGCCATGCCGTTGTCGTGGAAGAAGAAGAAGCTCCCCTGGGGCACCCTGCGGTCGAGCTTGATCCTCTTGCTCCCGTCGCTCAGCGCGCCCCGGGCTGCCGCGAGGTCCTCGGGGGTGAATCCCAGCAGGACCATGTCCTGCTCCACCGAAAGGAGCGCAAGGGCCGCTCCGCCGCTGACAACCGCATAGGTGGATCCTTCGAAGGGGGTAAGGACCAGTTCTCCCGGAACGGGGCTGTTGATGAGGGCGTCAACGTCGCCCTCCTGTCCCTTCCCCTCGGCCATCCTGGCGAGGATGTCCTTCTTGGCGTCGGAGAACCGGACCGCTCCCTGCAGGGAGAATCCCTTCTCGCCGAGCCCGAAGACCACCGAGGCGGAAGTGACCGGGAACTGCCTGAGCCACTCCTCGGCCATCTTGATATCGGGCTGGATGGCGGTGATCACCTTGAAGAGGTAGGAGTTCACGACCCTCTGGACCATTTCATTGGGCTTCTCGAGGTTGACCACCCCGTACATGGCCGAGTCGGGCCACTGGGGGAGGGCATCGAGCGTGCCCGACCATCCCGGGGCGGCGATGACCGCAACCAGGAGCATGGAGAGGAACAGCGCGGATAACCTTCTTCTCATGAGAATCTCCTCCTTGGGAGCCGGGAAGAACTCTTTTTCTTTCCCGGTCATTTTCCCCGGCATATCCGGGGTGACACTACATTACTCCACCATTTGACGCCTGTCACGCCATTCCTATTTTTCCCGGAATGTCCGCCCTGGCGGTGACGTTCAGTTTCCTGTAGATCTGGCGTATATGGGTCTTGAGCGTATTGTTCGTGATCTCGCAGCTTTCGAGAATCTCCTCTCTCTTGAGCCCTTCCAGCAGGAGCAGCGTGATTTCTGTCTCCTTTCTCGTCAGGCTGAAAGGGGCGAGCTGCAGCCGAATGGACATCTCGGCCCGTGAAGGCCCCTTCCTTTTCCCGCTTCTCACGCCCGTTTTTTTCCCAAGGGGCTCCGGAAGATACTCCGTCATTGATATCCACCCCCTCACGAGGGCAGGGAAGAACGTGGACTCCTCCCTCGCCTCCCTATTTCTGGATAATCGCCTTTTTCCCGTAGGGAGCGATCTGCTCGTCCGGGAACTGACCGACCTTCGCGTATATGTACTGCAGCTTCGGAAGATCCTTGAAGATGGAGAAGTCGGCGACGCCCTCCGTTTTCTGCAGATCGAGGCGCTGCAGCCTCGGCAGGGCGGTGATCGCCTCCGGGTTGAGGACCTTGCAGCCTTCCACGTCAAGGCCCTCCAGTTTCTTGTGTCCGGCGAAGACGGCAAGGTCCACGGGCCCTGTTATGGACTCCAGAACGACCTCCTTGAGATCCGGGCATTTCGCCAGGGGCGACACGTCGATGATGTCCTCCCTGAGCATCTTCACAACCTTGAGCTTCGGCATGGATTCCACGTATTCAAGGGTATCCAGCTTCGAAAGCCCTCCGTGGAACTCCTCGAGCTTCGTGAGTTTCGCCAGGGGGGAATAATCCTCGAACTTCGTGGCGTATATCCAGATGTAGCGGAGTTCCGTCAGGTTTTCCACCGGTGTCATGTCAGCGGCCGGAATGGAATACAGGCTCAGCCTCTTCAGCTTCGTCAGCCCCGAGATCGGGGAAAGGTCGTCAGCCTTGATCATGTAGAGGCTGAGGTCCTCGAGTTCCGTAAGCTCCGCAAGAACGGAGATATCCGTCACCGGGGCGGAATACAGGTGGAGTTTTTTCAGCTTCGCCTTCCCCTTCAGAGGAGAAATGTCCTCGATGGTCTTGGGCTGCATGAAAAAGACCAGGGACTCCAGGTCGTTCATTCCCGCAAGGAAAGCAAGATCCGGATACTCCACCTGGCGGATTTCCAGCTCCTTCAGCTTCACAAGGGCACCGAGGGGAGCGAGGGTTTTGATCCCCTTGAGGCCGTCGAGCTTCAGGTAGGTCAGGCCGGAAAGGCTGGAGAGAGGGGAGAGATCGGTCACCTTGTCGGTGCGCTCGATCAGGAGCCCCGTAAGGACGTCGGCCAGGGACGCGATTTTCTTCAGGTCGTCGTCGGAGATTGCCCCGTCCAGCCGGAGCGGTTTTCCCTTCGCGATGTCCGGGTCGCTCCGGACCATCTGGAGGAATTCGTCAGTCACTCCGTCGGTCATCTTCGGACCGAACGTTGAACTTTTCGTATACTTCGGATCCGCAGCTGACGCGGCTGCGGAAACCGCGAGAACGAACAACAGCGCCAGAACTGCCCCTACCAGTTTTCTCTTCATTTTTCCGTTCCTCCTTTCGCTATTTCACGAACAGCGCCACGGCAAGCCCGATCACGACAAGGGCGATGCCGATGTACAACTGGGTCTTCGCCTTGCTTTCCACTCCCGCAGTCACTTCTTCCTCGGACTTCACCGAGACGATGAAGGGCTTTCCCTTTTCCGACGGCTTGCCGATGCGCAGGCTTCCCGCCGACTGCCGTGCCTCCCCCGCCACGTAGAGAGGATGTCCCAGGGGGATGAGTTTCTCCCTGTACTTGAAGCCGAGAGTCCGGATTCCCGACGGAGCCGAGAACTGGACGCCGAAGAAACTGTACGTTTTGCCGCTTTCAAAGGGTTCGAACCGGTCCGCGCCGTCCTTGAGGTGGAGGGTCGCCCCGTCGAGGTCGATGCCCACCCTCACGTCGCCGTCGGATACGTAGAGGGGGGAGGAGCTCTTCTGGGACGAGACGGTCTCCGAACCCCTCGTCCTGTTGGTCTTCACCTTGCCGTCCTTGTCGGTGGACGTTTCCTGCTTCTCGAATTCCCTCAGGACGGCGGCCTCGTAGTACGCGCAGGGCTGGCCGCTGTAGGGAGCGATGAGATCTCCGTCAGTGGCGGCGGCCCCGTTGGTCTCGATGAAATCCCGGAAACCGTCCCCCATGCCCTCGTCGCACAGGGACTTCCATGTGCCGTGAAGTTCCTGCAGAGGCGTGGCCTTCATGAACTTGAGCTCCGTGAGCATTCCTTCGGTTTTTTTCTTCTGGACGAAGGCGAGATACGCGCCTCCCGCCGCCAGCAGCCCCCCGGCTGCCAGAGCAAACATGTTCATTCCATCCCCTCCTTTGGTCAGCTAAGGACTACCGGTACATCTCCTTTAGAATGTCGTCATACTGGTCCGCATAGGCCGCCACGGTCTGCAGGGCACCTGTGATTTCGCTTGTGTCGACGTTTGCCCCCGGAAGGGAGCAGGAGAACATGACGGTGTTGTCAAAGGCAATGGAAAAGGCCCCCAGGGGAACGTCAGCGTTCAGCCTCAGGAATTCCGTCGCCGCCTTCTTTGTTTTCACGTTCTCGGCCAGGAACGAAAAGACCTTCACCAGGACGTCGCCGGAATGCCAGGGGACGACCGTGACGTTGACGGTTGCGCTTCCGAAGGAAAAGGACGTCATGCCGTCCACTTTCACGAGATCCTCCTTGTCGAAGAGCCCGGAAAGACAGGCGTCCACTTTTTTTCTGACCTTTTCCAGGAGCTTTTCGTTCACTCCGTCCTTGAGCACCGGAAACTTATGCACCCGTGCCACCCCCCGCGTTCATTTTTTCCATGAGCTTCGCCATCTCCGCTTCGAGCTGCATGTCTTTCTCCATGTCCCTGAAGGGATCCCCGGCATCCTCTTCGCCCGAGAGTTCTGAAAAGGCCTGGGCTTCCGCTTCCATTCCCTCGATCTTCTTCTCCATCTTGTCGAACTTGGCAAAGGCTCCCTGCCCTACGTTCGTCCCCAGCACCGTGGAAAATTCCTTCTGGGTCTTCGCCGCCTGGGCCCGGGCCACCAGGGTGGCCTGCTTCATCCGGGCTTCGTCAAGCTTCGTTTTGAGGCTGTCGAGCTGGCCCCTGAGCTGGGTCGTGGTGCCTGAAGCCTGGGCTACCATGGCGTCATACTGCTTCGCCTGGCCGTCGTAGATCATCTTCCTGGAGAGGGCCTGCTTCGCCAGGTCCGCATTGCCTGCCTTGAGGGCCAGAGCGGCCTTGTCCTCCCACTGTTTTGCCTGGGTCATGGCCAGGTTCTGCTGTTTCCTGAGGCTCTTCTCGTTGGCCATGGCCTTTGCCAGCCCGGACGTGGCCTTGACAAGGGCCTCTTCCATCTCGATGATCATCTGCTTGACCATCTTTTCAGGATCTTCCATCCTGTCCAGCATTTCGTTGACGTTCGCCTTGAAGATATCCGAAACTCGTGCGAAGATGCTCATGATCCCCCTCCTTCATGATGTTGAAACACGGTGGTCATCGAATCAGCCCATTGTTCTCGACGGGGCCCTTCCGCAGACGCACCTACCACTCGCTCCTGGGCTTGAGCGTGTCGAAGGTCTTCTCCTTCGCCAGCTTCGCTTCTTTCAGCACCGGCTGAAGGCCGAGGTCCTTCTTCCGCTTTCCGTGATCCGCTATGATGGCGTCCACCCGTCTCTGGGCTTCCGGGAGCTGCTTGTAAAAGGTCTGCAGGGCCGAATCCGCCGCCCGCTGTTCCGGATGCCTCCGTTTCAGGAGGGTGTCCAGTTCCTCCTTCGCCCGTTCATAGGCTCCGTCCTTCATTTCAGAGTTCTCCACGAACCGCTCCAGTTCCACGACCTTCCCATATCCTCCGGCAGCCTTGTGCACTGCTTTGACAAGGTTCTTTTCCCTTTCGGGACCGTACATGGCCTCCAGCTTCCGGATCTCCTCCTGTTCCTTCCTGGTGAGGACGTTATCCTGTGCCAGAGCGCTCCGCCTGGTTTCCACATTCTTTTCCTCGCCGGCGATAGCGGCGAGGACACTGCGAAGGGTCATCTCCGTCTCAAGGACCACGCCGGACAGCTCCGTATATTTCTTTCCCTCGAAGAGGGGGATCCCCTGGAAGAGATTCCCCTGCAGGAGGGGTGCATAGACCTTGGTGAACTCTTTTTTCGACTCCAGGTAGTTCGCCCACTTCGCCTTCGGGTGAGGCGCCCACCGGGCGACGCTGTCCGCGATATCCTGCCTGAGCAGGGGATAGAGATTCTTTACGTCCTTCCAGTACTCCGCCAGGACCTCCATCCGCTTGAGTTCCGTCGCCGGGATAACGTACCCTGCCTCGGGCTCAAGGTACTTCGCCGTGTTCACCAGGCTGACGGCGGCATTCTGGGTCTTGTACTTCATGGTCATTGTCAGCGTCAGGTATCTTGACATCTCTCCCCTGAGTTCCGCAAGGGACCCCCGGTTTTTCGAATAGTCCTCCATGGCCTGGTTCGCCTTCCGGCGGATATCCGCCAGGGAGGCGCTCATGAGTTTCATGTCGTCCACGTAGGCGCCGACCCGGGCCGGGGCGTTGCCGATATCGAACTCCAGGGACTCGATGTGCCGGTTCACCTTCAGCGTCCAGGCCACCGCTTCTCCGACGGACTGGATCTCCTGGGCAAAACCGAGCAGTTCCTCCGCATCCCGGTGGATATCCCTGGCAACAGGGAGCGTGATGCCGGCTTTTCCCGAAGATGAAGCAACAGGAGCTTTCCCCTTGTTCATTCTGTCCAGTGACGACTGCATCGCTTCATGCAGTCCCCTGTCGATGGTTACCTTCAGCAGGGGGCGGAGCTGGGCCAGCTCTTTCATTACGGGAGAGGCGAAGGACTGCTCAAGGATCTCGTTCCACTTTCCCGTCATCTCCCCTGCCTCGGTCTTTGAAGACTTCAGGAGCTGCTCCACCGCCGCCGCTCCCGCAAGGAGCTTCTCCTCCGCGTCCGGCAGCCTCTTTTCCACCTCGGCGGCAATTTCCTGGAAACTCAGCGCCTTTTCCTCCTGCTCCTGGGCCGCCGCCCCGCCCGCCGATGCAAGAAGAAAGGCTCCTAGGAGCACAAGAACAAGACTTCCGTGACAGTTCAGGATCTTTTTCGTTTTCATGACGTCCTCCGTCGTTCCCTTCTAGAAGGGCTGCTCGAAGTTGTTGATGTACCAGCGCCCCTTGTTTTTCCGAATAAGGAAATGGGGCTTGGGCGACCCGTACTGGCGGCCCCTCTCGTCCCACGCACGGGTGGTCACGAGGGCCTGCTCCACCACTTCTCCGGAAATTTCCCGGATTTTCTCTTTCTGCTCTTCGTCGAGGAAGAAATCCTCCACTCCCGTCCCGGTATCGAAACCGCCGATCACGTCTATTTTGGCTTCGTCAGTGGTTACGTGGACGTAAAGGGTGGCGAACCGCTCCAGGTGCAGATCCCAGTGATAGCGGATCAGGGACTGGGCGGTGCGGGTCTTCTTTCTGTCGGGGTCGATGCAGTCGAGGAAGAGCTCGAAATTCTTCTCCTTCACGGAGGCTGCGAAGATTTCCACAAGCCGTTCCGGCTCCACATCCCTGGGGACATACCGTACCGTGTAGAGGGGATCCTTGATCTCCTCCATGCGTTCTTCGCCTGCGAAACTGCCCCCCAGTTCATCCGCCGAGTCGTAGAAGGCGAAGGTCACCCCTGGAATATAGATGGCCACCGGTGTGACCACCCACCCCCACTGGGGGGCCACGGTCTTGACCTTTTCGGCCTGGGGAATCACCATTTCGATGCCGGTGATGCGCCCGAGAAGGGTCCACTTCCCCTCTTCAGGGAAATCCCTGTTGATGAGCCGGCGGTACCGTTTGACCGCCTCGTAGGGGCCGAGCCAGTTGCGGTTGGAAATCTCCACGAAATAGTATCCTTTGGCTCCGGATCCCACGGATACGAACTCCCGTCCCAGGTCGATGAACTGGTTCGCGGGATATTCAAACTCGTCCAGGATGACATAGCTTTCCTTGATATCCTCTATGGAGACCTGGGTGCGGTCTGGAGCGGGAAAGGCCTTCGGCAGGACTGTCGGCCCGGCGAGGATGTCCCCGGTGAACTGCTTCCACTCCCTGTCGGCAATTTCGCCGAAGAGCTGCTTGAGCTTCTTCTCGTTCTCCCGGAAAACCAGCATCTCCGGCGTGATCTCCATAAAATCTCCCTTGCTCTTCATGAGGGCAAGGCGGCCTCTCTGGAACAGATCCTCCACGGCAGGATCATCGGGATATTTTTCCTTAAGACCCTTGATTCTCTTCAGGGCCTCGTTATCCTCGTAGCCGAGGCGGAAGGCTTGCCCCCGGAAACGGTTCACCCTGTCCTCAAACTTCTTCAGGAAAAATTCCGCCCTCGTTACTTCGTTTTTCGGTGCCTGTTCGGCGCATTCCGCACCCAGGGCAGCCAGGCTGAATACGATGAAAAGTGAAAGAAACAGAAGAGCACCCGCTTTTTTTCCCGTGAAAAGGGGCATGGCACATCATCTCCTCCCGGTTCTGGTTCCGCTTTCCGAAAACAGCCTAATCGAAAAGGGAAAGCCCGTCCTCACCCATGGGATAAAAAAAGGGTGGGTTTTCCCACCCCTTTTTCGGGGTGAGATTTCCCACCTGTTCCATAAAGCCTTGGGGTGATGAGTCTCACCCCCTTTGCACTCAATCGAGGATGTTTTTAAGCTCCCGTCTGTTGCTTGAGCCTGTTTTCCTGTAGATATTCCTGAGGTGGTATTTCAGTGTATTCTGGGAGATGTACAGAAGGGAACAGATATTCAGATCCTTGGCACCCTTGAGGAGCAGAAGGGCAATTTCCGTTTCCTGGCGGGTGAGGTTGAATTCCATGAGCTTCATTCGCCGGCCCATCTCCTCTTCTTTTTCCTTCACT
>Ga0209509_1000687_pt1 | contig 29151 bp, 24 predicted proteins | sample BioC13SIPDNA_FD_185743 | JGI IMG/M metagenome (GOLD analysis project Ga0209509, IMG submission 185743) | Anaerobic biogas reactor microbial communites from Washington, USA - Biogas_R1_A C13 SIP DNA (SPAdes) (version 2) | ecosystem: Engineered > Bioreactor > Anaerobic > Unclassified | place...
TATACGCGGACGGCGAGACTCTTGTAATTGAGGACAGCGGCATTGGTATACGGGCTGAGGATCTGCCCCGTGTCTGCGAGAAGGGCTATACCGGGGCTGTCGGCAGGGCCGACAAGCAGTCGACGGGCATCGGGCTTTTCCTGTGCAAAAGCATCCTTGCAAAGCTTGGACACAGTTTTCAAATTCAGTCTAAGGTCGGCGTGGGCACGAGGGTGCTGATCGGTTTCGCCCGCCCGCACACTTCGTTTGAATGACCAATATCACGATTCTTACAAAAATGTAAGATAGAGGGGAGGATTGTAAGCCTAAGAAATGGCGGACTTTTCTCTCCTCTGATACAATTATGTCAGAATTGATTGGAGGTAATATTATGGCTCTGCTAGCTGTTAAAAATCTCAAAAAGACCTATTCAACCCGCTTCGGCAGCGTGAAGGTCAACGCTCTGACAAATGTGAACTTTACCGTTGAATCCGGTGAATTCATTGCCATCATGGGCGAATCCGGAAGCGGAAAGACAACGCTTCTGAACATCCTTGCGACTCTGGACAAGCCCACCGGCGGCGAGGTTCTCCTCGACGACAGGAGCCTTCTGACCATCCCGGAAAAGCAGATCGCCGCTTTCCGCCGCGATAACATGGGCTTTGTATTTCAGGATTTTAACCTTTTGGATACCTTCTCTCTGAGGGACAACATCTACCTGCCGCTTGTATTGGCGGGAAAAAAGCCGGCCGAGATGGAAAATCGTATCCAACCTATTACGGAGAGGCTTGGCATAACGAAGATTTTGGATAAATTCCCCTATGAGGTGTCCGGCGGCCAGAAACAGAGAGCCGCTGTAGCCCGCGCGCTGATAACCGAGCCGCGCATCGTCCTCGCAGACGAGCCCACCGGCGCTCTCGACTCACACAGCGCCGACGCTCTGCTGGAGATCTTCCGTGACATCAACTCCACCGGCCAGACCATACTGATGGTGACTCACAGCGTCAAGGCGGCTTCAATGGCCGGGCGCGTGCTGTTTTTGAGGGACGGAGAGATCTTCCATCAGCTGTATCGCGGCGAGCGCAGCAAGGAAGAGATGTTTGCTGTCATAAGCGATACGCTTACGACCATGGCGGCGGGCGGTGATCGCGATGAATAAAGGCTCTTTATATCCAAAGCTTGCCTTTCAGAACATCAAAAACAACCGCAAGTTCTATATTCCCTACATGCTGACCGGCATCATCGTCGTAATGATGTTCTATATTATCCTGTTTCTGGCAAACCATGAGGGTATGGGTAAGGTCTATGGCGGCAGATACTTAAATGAGTTTCTGTCTCTGGGGACTATCATAATTGCAATGTTCTCGGTGATATTTCTTTTCTATACCAACAGCTTTCTCATGAAGCGCCGTAAAAAAGAGCTGGGACTATACATTGTCCTCGGCATGGAAAAAAGGCACCTTGCCCGTGTACAGCTTTTTGAAACTCTGTTTGTGGGGCTTATGAGCATCGCCGGCGGTATAGCATGCGGCATACTGTTCTCAAAACTCTCCATGCTCATAATGGGAAAAATTTTGCGCTTTGAAACGCCTCTGGGCTTTTCCGTAAGTGTTTTGGCATTATATGTCACGGCGGCTGTGTTCTTCTGCATATACCTGCTCATTTTCATCCACAACCTCATCGCCGTCGGTAAGGCGAAGCCCATAGAGCTTCTCCAAAGCGGCAACGTGGGTGAAAAGGAGCCGAAAACCAAGTGGGTGCTCACGGTCATAGGCACGCTCTGCCTGCTCGGCGGCTATGCCATCGCAATACTCGTAAAATCGCCACTGTCGGCTATAACTCTGTTTTTCGTGGCTGTTATTCTGGTCATCATCGGCACCTATATGCTCTTCACTACGGGCAGTATAACTCTCCTGAAATCCCTGAAGAACAATAAAAATTACTACTATCAGACGCGCCACTTCATCAGCGTCTCGGGCATGATATACCGCATGAAGCAGAACGCCGTTGGTCTGGCAAACATCTGCATACTGTCTACGATGGTTCTCGTCATGCTTTCCGGTACGGTTGCACTCAACGTCGGCATGGAGGACATTTTGAACAAGCGTTACCCTGCGGACATCATTATGACCTACAACGACCCGGGAGACGGTGTTGTTGATGCGGCTGTTGAGGAAATCAAGGCTTTTGCTGATGAAAGAAATGTTGAGATTGAACAGCTGGACGTAGTGACGGATCTCAGTTTTGTCGTCTCAAAAAACGGTGACGAATATACGGGGGAAAAAACATACTCGGCCGACACTTCAAGAATAGGCATTTTTGACTTCGTGACCACGGACGAATATGAGCGCCGGACCGGAGAAAAGCTTGAGCTGGGCGAAAATGAGGTATACCTTCACTCCGACGGTTTCGACTTTGGAGACAGCTTTACACTGTTCGGTCAGGAGCTTCATGTCAATGGCAAGCTGGAGAGCTTCCCCCGCGAGGGAGAAAACTCCGCTATGATTCTTAATGTAACGGGTATCGTGGTATCCCCGGAGACCTTCGACAAGATCTGTGATTTGCAAAGAGAGGCATATGGAGATGATTGCAGCAATATCAAGTCAAATATATATCTTGACATCGAAGGGACGGATGAACAGGAGTCCGAAATATTCCAGGATATGTATAAAGAGCTCTCCGAAAAAGTAAGCGGAAGCTATGTAACAGAGGACGGACGGACCGTTGAACTGACTTTCTATTCTTTCTACGGCGAGTGTCGTTCGGAGAACAGCTCGGAGATATACTCCATGTACGGCAGCTTCCTGTTCCTGGGCATATTCCTGGGCATACTGTTCATAATGGCCACCATACTAATTATGTACTACAAGCAGCTCACCGAGGGCTATAACGACAAGGAGCGCTTTGAGATAATGCAGAAGGTCGGTCTATCCCGACCCGAGATCAGAAAATCCATACACAGTCAGATACTCGTGGTTTTCTTCCTGCCGCTTCTGACGGCGGTGCTCCATATGGCGTTTGCTTTCAAAATCATCACAAAACTGCTGGCTCTTCTCAACCTGACGAACGTAACTCTGTTTGTGATCTGTACTGTCTGCACCATTGCGGTGTTTGCGGTGATCTACGGCATCGTCTACGCTCTGACGGCGAGGGAATATTATAAGATAGTAAGTCAGTGAGACTTAGGCATTACAGCGCGGAACTTGTTGGTTCCGCGCTAATTTTTTGTGGCTTTTTAGCTGCTTTGGTGTATAATAGAGGATGGTTTATTATGAATATAGGTATCCTACTTCAAGGCAGGAGGTCAATGTCAATATGCGAAATACAAAGATAATATGCACCCTCGGCCCCGCCACCGACAGTCCCGAGGTCATACATCAGCTGATTGAGAACGGAATGGACGTAGCCCGCTTCAATTTCTCACACGGCACCCACGAGGATCAGAAGAAACGCCTTGATCTGCTCAAGGCCATCCGTACGGAGATGGACCGCCCGGTTGCGGCCCTAATGGACACCAAGGGGCCCGAAATACGTCTTGGCACCTTCTCCGACGGTAAGGCCATGCTCAAAGCCGGCGACAGCTTCATTCTGACGACCGAGGAATGTGCCGGGACCTCCGAGCGCGCCCAGATCTCGTATAAAGAGCTCCCTAAGGACGTCAGGATCGGCGACCGTATCATGCTGGACGACGCAAAAATAAGTCTGCGCGTCATGCGCACTACGGCCACGGAAATAATCTGCACCGTGGAGAACGACGGCCCCATATCCGACCGCAAGGGTATAAATGTCCCGGGAGTGCGCCTCAACATGCCCTTCGTCAGTCAAGAGGATTACGACGACCTCATGTTCTGCTGCAAGCAGGGCTACGATTTTGTCGCGGCGTCGTTTGTGCGCTCCGCCGACGACGTAAAGGAAATCCGCACTCTGCTCAACTGGAACGGCGGGGAGAAGATAAAAATAATATCAAAAATTGAGAACCTGCAGGGGGTTCAGAATATCGACGAGATACTGGAGGTCAGCGACGGTATTATGATCGCCCGCGGCGACCTCGGCTCCGAGCTCCCGCTTGAGGAAGTCCCGATAATACAAAAGGAACTCATAAAAAAAGTCTATCGTCAGGGCAAGCCCGTCATCACCGCGACACAGATGCTGGACTCCATGATGAGCTGTCCCCGTCCCACCAGAGCTGAAGCCACGGACGTTGCCAACGCCGTTTATGACGGCACAAGCGCGCTGATGCTCTCCGGCGAGACCGCAGCTGGTAAATTTCCCGTACAGTCGCTTAAAACTATGGTGCGTCTTGCGGAGCGAACGGAAGAGGAGATAAACTATGCCAAGCGCTTCAAAAATTCCGAGTTCTGCTGCCGGGATAACATAACCCATGCCATCTCACACGCCGCCTGTACCTCCGCTCTTGACCTTGACGCCGAGGCGGTCGTGGCTTTTACCCTCTCAGGGCGCACGGCGATGGAGATATCCGCCTTCCGCCCCGGCTGCCGGGTCATCGCCTGCACCAGCAGCGAGACTACCTTCCGTCAGCTCAGTCTCAGCTGGGGCGTTACGCCCGCCGTCGTGGCAAACGAGGGAACTCTGGACAAGCTATTCGAAAACGGCCTCAAAACTCTAGTAAATATAGGGCTGCTCAATGTCGGAGACACCGTTGTTTTGACTGCCGGAGTGCCCATAGGCGTATCCGGCTCTACGAATTTCATCAAAGTTATGCAGGCATAACCGCCTCGCCCCCACGCAAAAGGAGATCTGCTGAATGCCCGAATTCCGTGTTGTAAGTGAATACTCCCCCTCCGGAGACCAGCCGGAGGCTATTGAAGCCCTGGTAAAAGGGGCGGAGCTCTCCTTTGAGGAGCAGACTCTTCTGGGCGTGACCGGCAGTGGAAAGACCTTTACAATGGCCAAAGTCATTGAAAAGCTGCAGAGACCGGCCCTTGTTCTTGCACACAATAAAATACTGGCGGCGCAGCTCTGCGCCGAGTTTCGGGAGTTTTTCCCCGACAACGCCGTGGAGTATTTCGTGTCCTACTACGACTACTACCAGCCCGAGGCATACATACCTCATACTGATACATTCATAGAGAAGGACAGCTCCATAAACGACGAGATAGACAGACTGCGCCACAGCGCGACCTCTTCTCTCTCGGAACGAAGGGATGTTATCGTCGTCTCCTCTGTGTCGTGTATATACGGTTTGGGCGACCCCATTGACTATGCATCAATGGTCATCTCCCTGCGCCCGGGCCGTTCCGAGGGCAGGGACGAGCTCCTGCGCCGGCTGATCGATATACGCTATGAGCGAAACGACATCGCCTTCGGGCGTAATATGTTCCGTGTCCGTGGAGATACTGTGGAGATATTCCCGGCATACTCCCAGGATACCGCGATAAGGGTCGAGTTTTTCGGCGACGAGGTGGACAGGATAAGCGAGATCAGCGTCGTGACCGGCAAGCCGATACGCAATCTCTCTCACATAGCCATCTACCCCGCCTCCCACTATGTCACCACAAAGGAGAAAATGGCGGCGGCCATTCATGAGATACGCCGCGAGTGTGACGAGCAGGTCAGATCCTTTGAGGAGAGCGGGAAGCTGATCGAGGCCCAGCGCATAAAGCAGCGTACAGACTATGACATAGAGATGATGCAGGAGCTGGGCTACTGCTCCGGCATAGAGAACTACTCCCGCATAATCAGCGGCAGAGCTCCGGGCAGCGCGCCCATGACCCTTCTGGACTATTTCCCGAAAGACTTTATAATGTTCGTGGACGAGAGCCATGTGACGCTGCCGCAGGTGCGCGCCATGTACAACGGCGACCGTGCCCGCAAGGAGAGCCTTGTGCAGTACGGCTTCCGTCTGCCCTCGGCTTTTGACAACCGCCCGCTCAAGTTTGACGAGTTCCGATCCCGTATTAATCAGGTGATATATGTCTCCGCGACCCCGGGCGAATTTGAAAAGCAGCACTCCGCTCAGATAGCCGAGCAGATAATAAGGCCCACGGGACTGCTTGACCCGGAGATATCGGTTCGCCCCTCCGAGGGCCAGATAGACGACCTAATAGGCGAAATCAACGCCCGCGCGGAAAAGGGCGAGCGCACGCTGGTCACGACGCTCACAAAGAAGATGGCGGAGGACCTGACGGGCTACCTCGGCGGCGCGGGCATAAAGTGCCGCTATATGCACCACGATATCGCAGCTATTGAGCGTATGGAAATAATAAGGGATCTCCGTTTGGGTGAGTTCGACGTGCTCATCGGTATAAACCTGCTGCGCGAGGGTCTAGATCTGCCCGAGGTGTCACTTGTGGCAATTCTGGATGCGGACAAGGAGGGCTTTTTAAGAAGTGAGACGAGCCTTATTCAGACAATAGGCCGGGCCGCTAGGAACGCGGAAGGGCTTGTCATCATGTATGCCGATGAGGTCACTCCGTCCATGAGGGCGGCAATCGACGAGACAGACCGCCGCCGTGAAAAGCAGGCGGCATACAACGAAGCTCACGGCATTGTGCCGAAAACCATTGTCAAATCCGTGCGCGATCTGCTGGAGATATCGGAAGATATCACCGAGGACGAGAAGAACAGGGCGGGCGTGAGGATGACCGCTTCGGAAAAGCGGGAGCTCATAGACAAGCTGGAAAAGCAGATGAGAGAGGCGGCAAAGATGCTCGAATTCGAGATAGCCGCAGAGCTGCGCGACAGAATCATCCGTCTGCGCGGAGAAAAATGACAGCGCCGCTTATGCGGCTTCGACCGAAAGGACAGCAAGATGAAACTGATGATACTCGACGGCAACAGCGTAATAAGCCGGGCTTACTACGGCATCCGTATGCTCAACGCACCGGACGGAACGCCCACAAACGGGGTGTTCGGCTTTCTCACCATACTGAAAAAGCTGATTGATGAACAAAAGCCCGATGCGCTCTGTGCCGCCTTTGATCTCAAAGCGCCGACCTTTCGCCACAGGCAGTACGGGGCTTATAAGGCGCAGCGCAAGCCCATGCCGGAGGATCTGGCTGTCCAGATGCCGATTATCAAGGAGGTGCTTGGCGCTCTGGGCATAACTTGTCTTGAGATGGAGGGCTACGAGGCCGACGATATCATCGGAACTGTCAGTATTATCTGCGAGAGAAACGGTGACGAGTGCCTTATAGTCACCGGCGACAAGGACAGCTTCCAGCTTCTGACGGAGAGCACCCATGTCCTGCACGTCAAATCCCGCGCGGGGAGAACCGAGACAAGCGAGTATACTCCGGGAGTTTTTGCCGAGGAATACGGCTTTGAGCCGAAAAAGATAATAGACCTCAAAGCTCTTATGGGCGACCCCTCGGACAACATCCCCGGCGTCAAGGGCATAGGCGAGAAGACCGCAATGGGCCTTGTGCAGAGCTATGGCGGTATAGACGAGATATATGCCGGGCTTTCGGCCCTTGATGTAAAGGACGGCGTCCGAACAAAGCTTGCCGAGGGCGAGGAGGACGCAAGAATGAGCTATGAGCTCGCCGCCATAGTGACCGATGTGCCGATAGATTTCAAACCCGACTGCTGCAGGTTCACGGCACAGTTTGACGGCGCCGCATACGAGGTTTTCTTCCGTCTGGGCTTTAACTCCCTGATAGAGAAATGGGGGATTAAACCGGGGACAGGGGAAAAGCTCCCGGCGGCTCCCGCCATGCCTCAGAAAACCGTCACGGACAGAGCCGAGCTTGAGACGCTCAGTGGAGCTTGGAAAGCTCTGCCGGTCATTTCGGTTTTGCCGCTTGGCGGAAATCTGGACGCCCTGGAGATCTGCGACGGAAACGCGGTCTATACCGTACGCTGGACAGACATCGGCGACCACTACAATTCCTTTCTTAAAAGCCTGTTTTCTGAACAATTTCATAAGATTTCCCACAATAACAAGGACTTTATGGGTCTGCTTCTGTCGGAAAATCTCGATTGCGGCGCCTTTGTCTTCGACACTGCGCTTGCCGCATACCTCATAGACCCCACAGCGTCGGGCTACGAGCTTTCACAGATATCCGTCAAATATCTCGGCGAAGAGAAGAAGGGCGCAGAGGCTGTGTTCAGGCTCATGCCTGTTTTAAAAGAGCGTTTGGAAGACGAGGGCATGACAGAGCTGTTTGAAAAAATCGAGCTGCCCCTGTGTGCTGTTCTCGCACAGATGGAGCGCACTGGCTTTTGTGTCGACAAAAAGGCTCTGCATGAATTCGGCTCCGTACTCTCCGTTCGTATAGGAGAGCTGGAAAAGGAAATATGGCAGCTCGCCGGACGGGAGTTCAACATAAACTCTCCCAAGCAATTGGGGGAGGTGCTTTTTGAAGAGCTGATGCTGCCCGGAGGCAAGAAGACAAAGACCGGCTGGAGCACCAAGGCGGAGATTTTGGAGGAGCTGCGCAACAAGCACCCGGTAATAGACAAGATTCTCGAATACCGCCAGCTGACCAAGCTCTTATCCACCTATGCCGATGGTCTTTTAAAGGTTATAGGGCCCGACGGACGCATACACACCAGCTTTCAGATGACGGTCACAGCCACTGGCAGGCTCTCAAGTACGGAGCCGAATCTGCAGAACATCCCCATACGCACCGAACTCGGCGCGGAGCTGCGAAAGATGTTCGTGGCGGAGAGCGGCAAAGTGCTTGTTGACGCGGATTACAGTCAGATTGAGCTTCGGCTGCTGGCGCACATCAGCGGCGATGAGACCATGAGAGACGCGTTTTTCAGCGGCGAGGACATACATGCGGTGACCGCCTCCCGGGTGTTCGGCATACCTCTTTCCGAGGTGACGCCCCTTCAGCGCAGCCGCGCAAAGGCTGTCAACTTCGGTATAGTATACGGCATATCCGCGTTCTCGCTCTCCCAGGACATAGGCGTGTTTCCGAGTGAGGCCAAGGCATATATAGATGCATACCTCTCAAAATACCACGGGGTGCGGGATTACATGAAAAACGTGGTGGAGGAGGCGAAGCAAAGCGGCTATGTCACGACCCTGTTCGGCAGGCGGCGTCCGCTGCCGGAGCTGAAAGCCGCGAACCACAACACCCGCGCTTTCGGCGAGAGGGCGGCTCTTAACACACCAATACAGGGCACCGCGGCAGACGTGATAAAGCTCGCCATGGTAAATGTAGCCAGACGGCTTGAGGAGGAGCACCTCGAGTCAAAGCTCATACTGCAGGTGCATGACGAGCTGATCGTGGAATGTCCGGAAGCCGAGGCCGGGCGCGTCAAGATCATTCTGACCGAGGAGATGGAAAACGTAGTGAGCTACTCCGTCCCTCTGACCGTTGAAGCGCACACTGGCAAGAGTTGGAGCGAGGCGAAATGACGGACTTTTCTATTGTCGATGTCTCCCCAGAACATATTGATTCCATTCTGGAGATCGAGAAGCTCTGCTTCTCATTGCCCTGGAACCGCAGCGCGCTGGAAAACCAGATGAATGCCGAAAACTGCCTCTTCCTGGCCGCAGTCGACCGTGAAGCGGTTTTGGGCTATATAGGGCTGATGACGGTGATAGATGAGGGGTATATCTCCAATATCGCCGTGGCCCGGCAGTACCGCAGGCGCGGCGTTGCCGACGCTCTCATAGACGCGCTTGTAGAGCACACGAAGGACAGTCTGGCGTTTATGACACTGGAGGTCCGTGAGAGCAACGCTCCCGCAGTAGCGCTGTATGAGAAGCACGGTTTCGTAACGGTTGGCACACGGAAAAACTACTATGAAAACCCAAAGGAGAACGCCCGGCTCATGACCCTGTTTTTCAGGCCGGAGGATAGAGACAATGCTGATAATGTCAATTGAAAGTACCTGCGATGAAACCGCAGTAGCAATAACCCGAAACGGCAGAGAGGTACTCACCGATCAGATATTCTCGCAGGCAGACCTGCATGCCGTCTACGGCGGTGTCGTACCCGAGATAGCCTCGCGCTCACATGTCGAGGTTATCTCTCAGCTGGCGCAGCGCGCCGTGGACGCGGCCGGCATCAAAAAAACCGACCTAGACGCTTTGGCCGTATCCTATGCGCCGGGGCTAATAGGCGCCGTGCTTGTAGGCGTAAACTTTGCAAAGTCCGCGGCGCTGGCTCTGGGCATTCCGCTGATACCGGTTCACCACATAAAGGGCCACATCGCGGCAAATTACATCGCGTTTCCCGAGCTTGAGCCGCCGTTTCTCTGCCTTGCAATATCCGGCGGAAACACGATGCTTGTAGACGTCCGCGGCTACACGGATATGAAGATACTCGGTTCCACCCGTGACGATGCCGCGGGAGAGTGCTTCGACAAGACCGCCCGTGTTCTCGGGTTGCCCTATCCCGGCGGCAAGCATGTGGACAGGCTGTCACAGTCCGGAGACGATAAAAAATATGATCTCCCCCGCGCCCATGTGGAGGGGAACCCCTACGATATGAGCTTTTCGGGTCTAAAAACCGCCGTCGTGAATCTGGTCCACAACGCCGAGCAGAAGGGCGAGGAGCTTGACCGTGAGAGCCTCTGCGCCTCCTTTGCCCGCGCGGTATCCGAGAGCCTTGTCCCCCGCACGATGACGCTGGCAAAAGAGCTGGGTTACAGCAGGATAGCCGTTGCCGGAGGAGTCGCCGCAAACTCGCGCATACGCGCGGATTTTGCGGCAGCGGCCGAGAGAGCCGGTGTAGAGCTGTTTGTACCGCCCCTGTCTCTCTGCGGAGACAACGGAGCCATGATAGGCTGTCAGGGCTATTACGAGTTTCTGGCTGGGACACGCGCGGGCAGCGACCTGAACGCTTATGCAAATATGGAGATATAGACCATGAAGCTGGAGATAATATCAAAATCCGTTACAGATACCGAAAACGCCGGAGCTGCCCTTGCAAGAAGTCTCAAGCCCGGCGCCGTTGTCGCGATGTACGGCGACCTCGGCGCGGGCAAGACCGCCTTTGTGCGCGGCATGGCAAGGGGACTCGGCTCCGCTTCCCGCGTCACCAGCCCCACCTTCACGATAGTCAACGAGTACGATGGAGAAACCGAGCTTTTCCACTTCGACATGTACCGTCTTAAAAGCGCCGACGAGCTTTTCGACATCGGCTGGGAGGACTATATAGGCCGAGGGGGAATATGTGTTGTCGAGTGGAGCGAAAATGTCCGTGACGCTTTTGACGGCACAGAGATCTCCGTAGCAATAGAAAAGCTCTCAGATTCAGAGAGAAAGCTGACTGTGGAGGGGGATTTTCAATGAGGATACTCGGATTCGACTCCAGCGCAAAATCGGCGTCGGTCGCCGTCTGTGACGAAAACGGGCTGCTTGCCCAGTATTTTCAAAACTGTGGGCTGACACACAGCCGCACTCTGCTCCCTATGGCGGAGGATATGTTCAAAAATCTCGGCCTCACCTTATCGGAAATAGACCTTATCGCCGTTTCAAACGGCCCGGGCTCGTTTACCGGGATACGCATAGGCGTGTCTACGGCAAAGGGACTGGCGTGGGCTTTGGGCAAGCCTGTCTGCGGCGTTTCCACGCTTGAGGCGATGGCGTACAACGGCGCTGCCGCGCCTGAGGGCAGTATTATATGCTGCGCCATGGACGCACGCAGAAATCAGTTCTACAATGCGCTTTTTGAGATGCACGGGACCGTCCCCGTCCGCCTTTGTGACGACAGGGCAATAGGCGGCGGTGAACTTGTGAAAGACGTAAAAAAATATAAAAAGTCTCTTTTTATTGTTGGAGACGGGGCAAAGCTGTGCTATAATATTTTGGGCAATTTTGAGTTCGGTGCGGAGCTTGCTCCGGAACCGCTGCGCTTTCAGTCGGCCTGGGGCGTCTGCATGGCCGCCGCGGACAAGGCCGCGCAGTCTGTACATGAGCTGCTGCCTGTCTACCTCCGCCTGAGCCAAGCGGAGCGTGAGCGCCAAGAGAGGGTTTTTGACAGAAACAATCTATAATAAAAGGGAGAAAACTATGAGCAAACTAACCGTATTCGACCATCCGCTGATCCAGCACAAGCTGTCTGTCATGCGGGACAAAAACACAAGTTCCAAGGAATTTCGAGAGCTTGTCTCCGAGATAGCGGAGCTTATGTGCTACGAAGTGACCCGCGATCTGCCGCTTGAGGAGATTGAAATCGAGACCCCCGTCGCAAAGGCGAAGGTAAAGCGTATCGCTGGCAAGAAGCTGGCCATAGTCCCGATACTCCGCGCCGGTCTCGGCATGGTGGACGGAATGCTGACACTGATCCCAGGGGCAAAGGTAGGGCACATAGGCCTCTACCGCGATCCGGACACCCTTCAGCCGGTCAAGTACTACTGCAAGATGCCAAATGACATTGCCGAGCGCTACGTCATCATAGTCGACCCGATGCTGGCCACGGGCGGCAGCGCGACCGCAGCTATCGATTTTATGAAAGAATACGGCTGCGACCACATAAAGCTCATGTGCCTTATAGGCGCTCCCGAGGGCGTAAAGAAGGTTCAGGAGGAGCACCCGGACGTCGACATATATATTGCCGCTCTGGACGACCACCTCAATGAGCACGGATATATAGTTCCCGGACTCGGCGACGCGGGCGACAGGATTTTCGGAACCAAATAACGACAGAAAAAAGGCTCCCGGAGTTTTCCGGAAGCCTTCGATTTTTTCATCCGATCAAGCGGCGGACAGCTTATAATCTGGAAAGAGAGTTTTAACAGCTTCTGCCCTTAATATGTCACTCTGTGAAGTGTATATGACTGTTTATATGGTCAATGCAGAAGCAGTGATATCCCGCGCAGCGTGAGCAGAAGCGGAACTCAAGATCGGGATAGTCGGTATCTGTCCTTCCGCAGACCTCGCACTTGCGGGTATATGGCTTTTTTGCCTGTGCTTTGTTGTACTCTTTCGCGGCTTTTTTGAAATTAATGGTGTTCTTTCTCTGCCTGACTCTCGCCGGACGCAGAAAGTCGAATAGCCAGTCGCCGCAGAACAGCAGGTAGTTGAGGATAGCCACGACAGGCAACAAGCTGATAAGACCGTATCCATGTACAAACATGGAAATGACGGACGCCGCAAAGAGGGCGGCAGATATGAACGCCAGCCATTTTATTTTGATGGGTATAATAAAGAACAGCAGGACGACCGTATCGGGGAACATGGTGGCAAACGCGAAAAACATCGACAGGTTGATATATGTGGCCGTCAGACTGGCGTCTGTTCCGGTAATGAGCCAGACAAGGGTGCCGTACAGGACCGTGAGCAGAACGCCCATGAGATAGTAGATTGTAAACTTGCCGGGTCCCCACTGCCTTTCAAGTGTGCTGCCGATAAAATAGTAGAAATACAGCGCAATAAGCAGCCACAGACCGGAGGTGTCCGGCACTAGGGCGAACGTCGCCAGACGCCAGATCTGTCCCTTTGTGAATATACCCTCCGCGCTGAAGGCAAGATACGACTGCAGCAAATGTGTCGTGTCTATTATGCTGAACAGCCAGACTATAATGTTGCCTATGACGATGTACAGCATAAGGTTACTGATTCCGAAGTTCGGGTGCAGAATGCAAAAGCGGTCTATCCGCTGCATTAGCTTTTTCATGCCGCCGCTCCTTTCAGCTGCTGAATAGTATATAGAGCATAACCTTTTTTACATGTTTTGTCTATGTAGATTTTGTAAATAAGAAAAAAATACGGAGAAGGCAACCCCCGCTGTGTTTTTCACAGGAGCACTGCGGGACGGGGGGGACCGCGCTCCCGGGCGGAATATTTCTATGATTTACATAAAAATAAGCCTTTGAAACCATATTACCCTTTTCTATTGGAAAAAAATATGCTAAGATGTGGGAAAAATATACTTTATAATTCGAAACGGGGTTGATGATATATGGCAACAGCAACTTTTAACAGGATTTTCACATCCGAATCCGTGACCGAAGGACACCCGGACAAGATGTGCGACCAGATTTCAGACGCGGTTTTGGACTCTATACTCACAAACGACAAAAACGCCCGCGTCGCCTGTGAGTGCATTACAACGACGGGCATGGTCACTGTTTTTGGCGAGATCTCGACATCCTGTTATGCGGATATACCCTCGATAGTGAGAAAGACCGTTGGCGAGATCGGTTATGACGATCCGGAATACGGCTTTGACTGCAAAACCTGCTCCGTACTCACCTCTATCGACGAACAGAGCCCGGACATTGCCCAGGGCGTGAATCTGTCCTATGAGTGCCGCGAGGGCGGGGGAAACTCCTGCGACCTCTCGGACACCGGAGCGGGCGACCAGGGCATGATGTTCGGCTTCGCCTGCGATGAGACGCCGGAGCTTATGCCCGCCCCCATTTCTTACGCCCACAGGCTTGCGCGCCGGCTTGCTGAAGTTCGAAAGACAGGCGAGCTTAAATGGCTGCGCCCGGACGGCAAAACCCAGGTGAGCGTTCTCTACGGACCCGACGGCTCCGTTCAGGGGATGCCCGCCATAGTCGTGTCCACCCAGCACGACGCCGCCGTTTCTATCGGCGATCTGCGGGAAGCTGTGACCGAGTGTGTGATCAAGCCCGTTATCCCCTCGAAATTCATATCAGCAGATACAAAAATATTTATTAACCCCACCGGCCGCTTCGTAATAGGCGGTCCAGTGGGCGACTCCGGCCTCACAGGCCGTAAGATAATCGTCGACACCTACGGGGGCTATGCCTGCCACGGCGGCGGCGCGTTTTCCGGCAAGGATCCCACAAAGGTCGACCGCAGCGCCACATATATGGCCCGATACATCGCCAAGAACATAGTTGCGGCCGGTCTTGCAAAGCAGTGCCAGCTTGAAATAGCTTACGCCATAGGCGTTGCCCGTCCTGTCTCTGTCTTTGCGGACACCCGCGGCACAGGCGTTATTTCCGACGATCAGCTCTCACAGATCATATCCGAGTGCTTCGATCTGCGTCCGGCGATGATAATAAGAAAGCTTGATCTTCTGCGTCCCATTTACCGCCAGACCGCGGCCTACGGGCATTTCGGAAGAACGGATGTTGACCTGCCGTGGGAACACACCGATATGGCCGAAGAGCTTAAGGACAGAGCAAAGAAATATATTTGACAACAGTCGGAGACATTAAAATGGATTTTGAAAACGACCGCGAAGACATTATAGAAGGCCGCAACGCCGTGATTGAGGCGCTCCGTGCGGGGCGCCCCATCGACAAGGTCTATATCCAGAAGGGCGAGACAGACAAAACGCTCGGCCATATAGCCTCCAGAGCGCGCGAGGCCGGCTGCGTGGTCGTTGACGCGGACAGGCGCAAGCTGGATGCCATGAGCAGGACACACTCTCATCAGGGCGTTATAGCCCTGGCCGCTGCACGTGAATACTGCACTGTGGCGGATATACTAGAGATCGCCGCAGAGCGCGGTGAGCCGCCCTTTATAGTCGTTTGCGACGAGATAAGCGATCCGCACAATCTGGGAGCCATCGTCCGCACGGCAGAGGCCGCCGGAGTGCACGGCATAGTCATTCCAAAACGCCGCAGCGCGGGAGTAACGGCTATTGTAGAAAAGACAAGCGCTGGTGCTTCGGAGCATATGGCGGTTGCCAGAGTGGCGAACCTCAGCTCGGCGCTGAGAGAGCTGAAGGATGCGGGGCTTTGGATCTTCGGTACTGAGGCGGACGGCACAAGTCCCCTGTGGAAGACCGATCTAACCGGTCCTGTATGTATAGTAATAGGCTCCGAGGGCAGCGGTATGGGCAGGCTTATAGCCGAGAGCTGCGATTTTCTCGTGAGCATACCCATGAAAGGAAAAGTGTCCTCGCTGAACGCTAGCGCGGCAGCGGCCCTTATGATCTATGAGGCGCTCCGCCAGCGCGAGGTTTAACAGTAGAGAGAAACAGTACCGTAAAGGTAGGCGGGTGCGACTCCCGCAGCCTGATATGAGACTTTTTTCTGTGCGATATTCCGACGCGGGAAACAAAAAAAGGTGGAATATGGAGAAGGATAATCTGAACTTCACGGCCTCTTCGGATGATTTATCCGTTGAGGCTATCCTCGCGGAGTACGAGGCTGAGAACGGCATAATCAAACGCGGAGTTGAAATGCCCCCACAGGAGCCGTCACGTCCGATAAACATGGATGTCGCCGAAAACGACACGATAGGAACTGCGGAGGTCGGAAGCCTTTCGACCGTTCACGGGCTTGACGGCGCTTCTGAGTCCGCGGAAAAAACGCCTCTGTCCGATCTGCTGCGCAGGCTTGAGAGCGAGCGCGGCGTTTCGCAGAGGCCGGAAGACACCGCGGAGCGCGGCGGCCCGATTACGGGTGGAGGCAAACCTGCAGTCAGCATAGAAGAGATAATGCTGATGTCGGATATTGAAGAGATTACAAATGCCGGGGCGCCTTCCGCCGGCGGGGAGAACATCTCAGATCGGCCTGAGAAGCCTTCAACAGCTGAAACGGAGCCGCAAATCCCCACTGACACAGCAATAGAAGACAAAACGGAAGCTACGTCTCCCACAATGCGGCAAATTTTTTCTGAGGACAGTGAATCTACCCCCACCGAGACTTTATTTGGGGCGGGAGAAACTTCTGAGCCTCCGGCCGTGGATGGGCGCACCTCCGCATCAGAGATAAACGATGCTGCGGACGGTACAGAATACGCTGAAGACGGGGAATATGACTCCGACGCATACGGGGATGAGCGCACGGACACAAACAAACCCGACCTCAGGGAAAAGCTGCTTACCCCATTGATCGCAGTAATGGCATACTCCGCCGCAAAGCGCGAAAAGCGCCGCGCAGAAGCTCGGGCAAAGCGCGAAGCCATATCAAAGGAGGAGTATCCCGAACTTGCGCCTGACAAGGCGGCCATGCTCTATGCCCAGCAGTCCGCATCGCTCAAGTTCCGCTGTATTTTTGCCTCGGTTCTGACCCTGATTCTGGTCTATCTGTCCTACGGTCTGCCTGCGGCCGGACTTCTGGGTAAGAGCCCAACGGTTCTGGCGCTGGTATGTATGATATTAGAGCTGACCGTCATGCTCATCGGACTGGATATATTTACGAACGGTATGACCTCTCTCATGCGGGGAAAGCCGGGCGCCGAGTCGCTTATTTCAGTATCTGCCATAGTCTCTATGATAGACGCCGTATACATTGCATTGACAGGCAACACCAAGCTGGGGATTCCTTTCTGCGGCGTATCGGCTCTGTCAATGACCTTTGCACTCTGGGGCTCAAAAATGAGCTGTGAGAGCTTTGCAATCAGCTTTTTTATCGCCTCTTCCGCCGAGGATCCCACAGTTATTCTGTCCGAGTCCGGTATAGACGAGGAGGGCTGCGCCCTGGCGAAATCAAAGCGTCCGGTCACGGGCTTTGTACGGAACGCCGAATCCGCAGATGTTTTTGAAAACGCCTATAAGCTCTTTGCCCCGGTTCTGATAGCAGGCAGTCTGATACTAAGCCTGTTCTGCTACCTTGTGAGCGAGAGCTGTTCCAGCTTCATACACACTTTTGGCGCAAGCATCAGCATCTGTGCTTCACTGTCCTCGTTCCTAGGCTTTGCGCTGCCCTTCTCTGTCACTGCGAGACGCCTTGCCCGCAGCAGAGTTGCAATTGCCGGATACGGCGGCTGCGCCGAGCTGGGAAGGATACGCCGGATAGTCATTACAGACAACGATGTGTTTCCCTCCCGCACTATATCCATAGCGGATATATCCATTGCCGAGGGTACAAGTCCCCAGAAGGTCATCTCATACACCGGCAGTATGATTTCTGCGGCGGGCATGGGCGCCGCCCCTGTATTTACCCAGCTGATGCGAAAAAACGGCTGTACCATGCAGAAGGTCGAAGATTTCGCCTGCCATGAGGGGGGCGGTATATTGGCGCGCATAAACGGCGACCATGTCTATGTCGGCACGGCTGCCTTCATGCGGCTTATGGGCGTGAGGTTGCCTAAAAACGCCACCAGCAAAACCGCTGTCTACACAGCTATAAACGACACGCTTGCTGGCTTTTTTTCCATGAACTACACCGCTGTCGCATCTGTGCAGCGCGCTCTTGTGACCCTGCTTTCCGGAAACAACGACCCAATATTTGCTATCAGGGACTTTAACGTCACTCCGCTGCTTTTAAAGCAAAAATTCCGGCTGCCCACAGGCGTATACGACTTTCCGTCTTTTGCCGACCGCTACCGCATGTCCTCGCCGGAATATGAGGAGAAGGGCACTGTCGCCGCAATGTACTCCCGTGGCGGACTGGGAGCGGTCGCCGGTCTTTCAAAACGCGGCAGGAAGCTGTATATTGCTCTGCGCATATGCTCGGTATTGTCCGTGCTTGGCTCTGTTATAGGTGTTGTCCTGATACTTGCGCTGTGTTGGGGCGGCGCATACGACTCCGCCAGCTGCGGCAATATTATGACATATATGCTACTGTGGCTTGTACCTCTTTTTGTAATATCCTACGGGCTGCGGAACTGACGGAAAGAAAAAGCATACAAGCGGCCCGCCAAAAACGGTGGGCCGGTCTCTATCTATAGCTTTTCCAGAAAAAACATGTATTCCCCAATGAAACACGTAAATATTTTACAGCCGTTTATCATATACGAATAAATATGATATAAATAAATATTTGTTGCAAACGGTAAACGCGGCGTGTATAATTATATTATATTGGGTTTTGGCCTTTTTGGCCGCAAAACAGAAGAAAAAACTAAATTTTTAATACACAAAGTAAGGAGAAACCTCACATGAGCTATACGACAAGGGACATTCGCAACATCTGCTTTTTGGGCCACGGCGGCAGCGGCAAAACGAGTTTGGCGGAAAACATGCTCTATATGACCGGTGCTATTGACCGTCAGGGCAAGGTGCCCGACGGCAACACTGTCTGCGACTACGACGCAGAGGAAACAAAGCGCCAGATAACGATATCTGCCTCAGTCGCTCCTGTTGAGTTCAATGGTACAAAAATCAATGTACTCGACTGTCCGGGCTACTTCGACTTTGCTTCTGAGGCACTCTGTGCCATACGCGTCAGCGAAGCGGGCGTCATCTTCTGCACAGCAAAGGACGGACTTTCCGTTGGTGCCGAGCGCAGTTGGAAATACCTTAAGAACGCCGGCATTCCGGCTATGTTCTATGTTTCAAAGCTCGATGAGGAGCACGGCGACTTTAACGCCGTATTGTCCGCCCTGCGGGATAAGTTCGGAGCATCTGTCTGTGCAGTCACCGCTCCAATGAGCGACGGCACGGGCGTTATTGATCTGGTCCACAACTGCGCATACCAGACCAGCGGCAAAAAAACCACCAAGATCGCCGTTCCCGATGCCGACAAGGCAAGGGCCGAGGAGCTCCGTGAGGTTCTCATGGAGGCTGCCGCCACCACTGAGGAGCTCATGGAAAAATACCTTGAAGAGTTGGCTCTCACCGAGGCGGAGATAGTTGAAGGTCTGAAGGCCGGACTTATTGAGCGCAGTGTGTTTCCGGTGTTCTGCGGTTGCGCGATGAACGGAGTCGGGACAGAAGCTCTGCTCCGCGGCGTTACCGAATTTGTTCCCTCTCCGGACGCCATGCCCGCTCTCAAGGCCGAGAACGGAACCGAGGTCTCCTGTGACCCCAACGGCACCACTGTCGCCTTTGTCTTCAAGACGATCTCCGACCAGTTTGGCAAGTTTTCGTTCGTTAAGGTCGTTTCCGGTAAGATAACCGCCGATCAGTCCATGCGCAACAGCCGCACCGGCTCCTCGGATAAACTCGGGAGACTTTACACCATGTGCGGCAAGAAGAACACAGAAATTAAAGAGATAATCTGCGGAGACATAGCCGCCGTCGGCAAGATGGAATACAGGACCGGCGATACTCTGGTAGACGGGAAGGCGGAGATCGTCCTGCCCCGAATTCAGTTTGCCGAGCCCGTATACTCCATGGCCATCAGCCCCAAAACCAAGGGGCAGGAGGACAAGATCGCAACGGGGCTTACACGTCTGAACGAAGAGGACATCTCTTTCACCATAGTAAACAACGGCGAGACCCACCAGATGGTCCTCTCCGGCGCCGGTGATATCCAGCTGGACGTCCTCTGCTCCAAGCTCAGGACACGCTTTGGAGTCGAGCCCGAGCTCGCTCCTGCACGCGTACCCTACCGCGAAAAAATCAAAAAGAAAGTTGAAGCACACGGCCGTCACAAAAAGCAGTCTGGAGGCAGCGGACAGTTTGGTGATGTCTGGATTCGCTTTGAGCCTCAGGATGAGACAGATGATCTCATATTTGCCGAGGAGGTCTTCGGCGGCAGCGTGCCTAGGAACTTCTTCCCGGCAGTTGAAAAGGGTCTGCGCGAGGCTATCCATAAAGGCGTACTTGCGGGCTACCCGCTAGTCGGTCTGAAGGCAACTCTGTACGATGGTTCCTATCACCCTGTCGACTCCAACGAAATAGCCTTTAAGACCGCCGCTCAGCTGGCCTACAAGGAGGGCATACACAACGCAAATCCGACTATGCTTGAGCCCATCGGCACACTCGCGGTCACCGTACCGAGCGAAAACATGGGCGACGTTATAGGCGACCTCAACAAGCGCCGCGGCCGTGTTATGGGCATGAATCCGGACAGCGACGGATATACTGTAGTTGACGCGGAGGTTCCCATGGCCGAGATGAGCAGCTATACCATAGATCTGCGCTCTATGACACAGGGGCGCGGCAGTTTCGTTTTCAAGTTTGAGCGCTACGAAGAAGCCCCCGGAAACATACAGCAAAAGGTCATTGATGAGGCAAAGGCACTTGCTGAAGCCGAGTGATTTTTAATGTGCATTAAGACCGTCCGAGTACTCGGACGGTCTTTTTATATCGGTGGCCCCGCAAATCGGCCAGCTTGCTGCAGAGTGCCCATTCAGTTGACACACCACTGTTTTGGTGATAAACTACTGAGGTTATTTTAGAACAAATATGTTTAAATATCGTCCTAAAATTGTTATAAACTATAATACCATAATATTGGAATTTTAACTCAACCAAAAAATGGAGGTAGGAAAATGAACAAGGCCAAAAGCGACAACCGGTATTTTTTTTGGTCGGCATCGATCATAATCTGTGCAATACTTTCGGTTTTTGCACTGATCTTCTCTTCATGCGTAAGCAGTGACCCGAAACCGGCCGAAAGCTCCGACTTAAGTGAGCCGGCAGATGGTACCGCACAGGTCGACGGTGAGAATACGGACGGGACAACTCCTGCCAATACCCATTCAAATGCTGGGACAACGGCGACCCGTTTAGGCGAAACAGAGGACATGGGCCAGGAATACATCGACAAGTTCGTGTTTCTCGGCGACAGTACGACCTACGGTCTGAGGGCATATAATATCGTTCCGGCAAGTCAGGTCTGGACGCCGAAGTCCGGCACTTTGACTCTCTCACTTTGGGAGGCCGCCACGATCGACTTCACGGATAACGGTACGGAAATCTCCATTAAGGACGCGGTCGCGGCAAAAAAGCCGGAGTACCTTCTCATAACCCTCGGGGTCAACGGAGTGTCCTTTATGGGAGAGGAAACATTTATTCAATCTTATACCGGCCTTGTAAAAGCCGTACAGGAGGCTAACCCTGACACCAAGATCATCCTCAACTCCATCTACCCTGTCACCTCGGTATACCCTGAATCTACCGGCATCACAAACGCTAAGATAGAGGCGGCAAACGGCTGGATAGAGAGTATTGCCGCCGACTGCGGAGTGAAATATCTGGACAGCGCCAGCGTTCTCAAGGATGAAAACGGAGCTCTCACAATGAGCTACTGCAACGACGAAAAACTCCACCTGAACACTGACGGTTTTGATAAGGTGACCAACTATATCCGCACTCACGGCTGGCAATAAACAGAAAGGACTTAACCAAAATGAAAAAGAATACAATATCCCTCGTGCTCTGCACGGTACTCATACTGTCTCTGCTCGCCGCCTGCGGCGGGGCGGGCGGCTCAAAATCAGCATACCGAGATGATGTGCCGGTTTCCGAGATCGGCGCAGCTATAGATACAGAGCTCGAAAGCGGTCCGGACATGATAGAGCTGTCCGAAACCTACATTGACGGCTCAATGAAGATGGATGTATCCGACTTCGAGGAATACTGCGTAAAGATCGCAACCAAGGGCGTTAGTATTGACGAATACGGTGTTTTTAAAGGTTTGGACGCCAAGCACGCCAAGACCATCGAAGCGGCTGCCAAGGACTATCTGAAATCCAGGATCGACACTTGGATGAGCGAGTATAGGCCTGAGGAATATCCGAAGCTTGAGAACGCAGAAGTAAGGGTATGCGGCAACTATGTCATGTACGCTATCCTTTCCGACTCTGAGAGAGCCGCTGCGTTTGATACGTTCGAAGCCTCGCTTAAGGCGGAATAGCCTGCGTGGCCAGCAGTCATATATTTGACATCGTGGGGATGTCATGCTATAATATTCCAATAAATTGTGCATGGGTGGGAAGCTGATGTCAGTATCCAAGCATGGCACTTCTGATAGTGGGAATAAAAAGGCTAACCGTTCAGCCGTTATACTGTTGGCGGCACTGCTGTGCATTCTCGGTCTGTTCGTCTGGAAGAACGCTGTAACCGAGCCTGTAGAGCAGATGACGGAGAACTCTGCCGTCCAGAACGAAGGTTCACCCGAGCCTGAGGATATGGTCGCAGCCGACGATGACGCCCTTGACGGATTTGCGCCTTATGCTGTGGATACAACCCAGCCGTCCAATTTCATCGAATTTACAGAAGTATCTGTCAACGGGAAAACAGTAGATAAATACAAGGCAAAATACAATATAGATTTTGGAATCGGTGCGGATTATACCGCTGTTGAGGGAATCGTCACATTCCGCGGCAACAACTTCCGCGACGGAGGCTCCTACGGTAAGGCTCAGATAAGCGATGAGCTGTTTTCCGACAATTACTGGACTGTGCCGACAGGGTCGCTTCAGGCGCCCAATGGCAGCGTCTGGACCGGCAGCGGCTGGGTCGGGCAGCCTCTTGTAATGACCTGGCCCAAGAAAGTCCGTGAACATATGAACATGTACAGCTGGGCCAAGGAGGCGCAAACCCTCACCGAAGTAATCTACGCTACTATGGACGGCAACGTATACTTTCTCGACCTGCAGAGCGGCCAAAAAACACGCGATGATCTCTATCTCGGCTACAGCTTCAAGGGCTCCGGAGCTTTGGATCCCAGAGGCTACCCCATTTTATATCTCGGAGCAGGTTATGACAGCGCTATGGGCGGAGCACACGCTTTTATAATAAACCTTCTGGACTGTACAGTGATGTACGAGTTCGGGCAGGGCGACAGCTTCTCTCTGCGCGGCACACTGTCATTCTTCGACGGCTCACCGCTTGTTGACGCGGAGACAGACCAGCTTATATACCCTGGAGAGAACGGGATCCTCTATATAATAAGGCTCAACACCGATTACGATGAGAAGAGAGGCACCCTCTCCATAAAACCGGATAACGTTGTCCGCTGGCGTTATAACGGACTGCGAACCACTCAGAACAGCTTTTGGCTGGGTATGGAGGACAGCGCCGTTATATGGCGCGGGCACATAATAATGTCCGATAACGGCGGAAATCTTATGTGTCTGGATCTCAACACTTTGCATCTCGACTGGGTACAGGATGTTCTTGATGACACCAACTGCTCCCCGGTACTTGAGCTTGAGGATGGTCATCCCTATGTCTACACCAGCACCTCCTTCCACGGCGGATGGCGCGCCCCGATGGACGGCACAGCGGACATCCCCATATGGAAAATCGACGCTGTAACGGGTGAGATAGTCTGGCAGAAGGATTATACCTGCCACACAGAGGACGGCATCTCCGGCGGTACTCAGGGTACTCTGGCTCTCGGAAAAAACGATCTCTCCAATCTTATATTCGTTCCGATCTCCAGGACTCCGAGCGCAAGCGCTGGCATTCTGGCCGCGCTTGATAAAAACACGGGAGAGGTTGTCTGGGAAAAGCAGACTCAGATGTACGGATGGAGCAGCCCTGTAATCGTCTACAACAACGAGGGCAAGGGATACATAGTGTTCTGTACAACCGGCGGCTATATGTACCTGTTTGACGGCCTGACCGGCGATGTCTGCGACTACATTGATCTGGGCGGCAATGTGGAGGCCTCTCCGATAGTTTATAACAATACTGTCGTAATCGGCACAAGGGCCGAAATGATCTGGGGAGTAACCCTGACTTGATAATCGTGAAAACAAATGCTCCGCCATGTCTTCGAGCGGCGGGGCATTTGCTATAAGATCAAAATATTTAGCGAAAAACATCTTGCATTTACGGCAGATATGTGGTACCATAATCAGGCGCTGTGGAATCGGCGCAAATATATTTCCGGGTGTAGCGCAGATTGGTAGCGCGCTTGAATGGGGTTCAAGAGGCCGCAGGTTCGACTCCTGTCACTCGGACCAAATAAGGTCGATAGTTTTGATACGAGAGTATCTGAAACTATCGACCTTATCTTTTTTGCAAAAATGCTTGTGGCACAAGGGTTTTCAGCCCTTCGGCTTTTTGAGTTAGTTTCATTGTGGGTGTTCGGAGGTGTAATTTCACTCCTCTGAACACCCATTTTTTGTTTGCCCGGCAATCACTCTGAAACTATTCCTCGGAGAAAAGTTTCAGAGTAACTGGAATAGTTTCAGCGTGACCGAGAAAAGTTTAGACGGAAATAACTGTTTGCCCTAAAGATCTGAGCACTTCTATAATGACAGAGTTATCCTCATAAAAAAGCAGTTGCTGAGAAGTACAAGAAAAACTTTGGCATATTTTTTCAATGTCTCGCCGTACATTGTCTTTACTGCTGTAAATTATTTTTGCAAATGCACATTGTAACTGATAATGCTCTAAAAGAGGTAAAACTCGCTCTTTTTCTGCACTTGTCCATAAAACACAAAATTCTGAACTGTGAGAGTGCACCACACCATGCAAATGTAAGTTGAGCTCTGTTTCATTAATGTGTTTAATGAAATATGCTTGCTTTAACTGAATCAGTTTATCTTGCTGATGTTTATCCAAAAAAGGATAGTGGTTAAGCACAATCTTTCTTGTTACACGTGAGCAACTAACAATCGGTACCAATCCCAGTTTTGTAAGCGCATAATTATACGAATCATTATTTAATTGATTCGTATATATGAGTGTATTGTCTAAATCGAAAATGTGTATATTTAACATATCAAAAAAGTGTCATTTGTGTTGAATGAAAGAAGGGTGAATTCTTTTCTAACACTGGAATGTTTGTTGATTTAATTTCCTGTATAGAGCTAAGCTGAAGAACTTTTACATTAGTGCTTGTTAAACTAAGCAAATCTTTGTTTAGACCGAATTGCTTATCATCAATATCAATGGTTGTGTTATACATTGCATACCTTGGAATTTCAAAGTTCTTTGCCGATTCCATTGCATGCCGAGAGCCACTATCGCCCTCACCTTTTCGGTAACTCGCTATCAGCACAATTGCTTTTGCAAACATTGCTTGAAGCCTATCTCTTTCAATATAGCGATTTATAGTTTCCTGTTTGCTCAAGCTTTCTTTATAATACTCTGTTAATAACAAGCCACCATTTGCTACAATATTGTTCGCCAGCCCCCTGTTTGTCGCCGGAGATATTTTGTGAAGTGTCGTTGGCAAAATCGCTATCGTTTTTCCACCTGTTTCTAAACAAACTCTATGAGCTATTGCATCACAGCCTTTTGCTAATCCACTTACAATAATCAAATCACTTTTGACAAGCTGCTCAACTACTGCTGTTTCCCTTTTTTCTATTTCTTGGGTTGGATCAATAAGGCCGATTACGGCAACATTTTTATTCAAATCACTTAATAATGACATATCTCCTTTATAAAATAATAAATATGGCTTATCACTATTCTTAGCATTTTGATTAATGACAGGAAAATGCTCATCATATGCACAAATAAAACCTTCATCTTCATCGTATAAAGGATATTGTTGCGATAATTGCTCTGCAAAATTTAAAATATCGTTATTGGTTGAAATCAAAGTTTCAAACATCTGTATACTGGGGTAATCTCTCCAAAATTGTGCATTAGTCTTTATGAGGCCACATTCCTTTGCAGCTAATAATTGAAGCGCGGTATTTGAATATTTCATTAGTTTCCTCCTGTGCGGCCAATTGCGTAAAAAATAACTTCTTGAGCACCATTGTCCAATAATGCTTGAATACAATCCTCATCAATATTAACGCCTTTGGTATATATATCATCAATAAGGATAATTCTTCGGCCGATAATTTTATCTTTTTTAATATAACTGGTTGCTTTGGTTATGCCGGGATAAGGCTTGTCACCATCATTATTCTGAATTCGACCATCAGCTGTTGCTTTTTCCAAATGGGTTGTAAACGTATTTGTATGTCTAATAATAACATCAGTACCATCAACAATGCCATTTATTTTATTTGATGCATTTCTAATTGCATCTCTAAGAAACAGTTGATTATCAGTATATGTATTTAAGGCCTTTGCTCTTGGAATACACACACAAACACAATTTTGGAAATTATGCTGATTAATTATCTTTGGGAGATCAACCAATAAAATATTTTCAACCTCTTGCCTTGCACTATTTAACTGAGATAGAGATTCCTTATTAAAGGTATTTTTTAACGTGTTAAGGAAATTTGGATTATCTTGATGTCCATACCCCGTGTATGGACGATTATAGTATGCTACAATATTTTTTGTTAAAAACCCATTTTCAGTAATTCTAAATCTGATGGGCGGCTGATCGGTTACAAAGCCATGATAACAATATTCGAATAAAGAACTCATACTTCATTTCCCCCTACTAATCGGTTATTTGAAAATATACCACTTTCATTAAAAGCCTTAAACACTTCTACAAAATCCGGTGACTCAACCAGTTCAGCAATTAGCCCTGATTTTGATTTTTTATTAATATTGATTAACTTCTTGGCTCCATAAAAAACTCCGAAAGTAGCAGCATGAAACAAACCTGCTCTAAAAGTATCAACACCATTAGAGACTTTAAAGGCGGTTCGAGCCTTGTCAAATCTACGTCTATTTTCATCTGATAGGTTGTTTATAAAGACTTTATACTCTTCACAATGTGCGTAGGCATATTATTATGAAACCAAAGTCGCTCCATCGGAGGATGAGCTCGAGGCAGAGATAGAAGAAATATTTAATAACAATCGCAAAGTATACGGTAGCAGAAAAATCAAGGTGGAACTGCAAAAACGTGGGCACCGAATTTCTAGGCGAAAGATATGTCGGATAATGGGGAAACGGGGACTTGAGTCCGCATATTCAAAAATCCGTTTCAAAGTGCATCATGGGAAATGCAACGAAGCGCCTATCCCGAACGTACTCAATCGGCAATTTGATGGTCAAGACCAATACGCAGCCGTCGTGAGCGACTTGACCTACGTTAGAGTAAACTATAAATGGAACTACATCTGTATTCTGGTAGACCTTTTCAACCGGGAGATTATTGGCTCCAGTGCAGGCCCAAACAAGAATGCTAATCTGGTTTATGACGCCTTTGCCACCGTAAAAGTCAATCTCCGAGAAATCCAGATGTTCCATACTGACCGTGGCGGCGAATTCAACAACCTAATTATTGACGAGGTGTTGAAGACATTTAACATTGAGCGTTCGCTCAGTCTTAAAGGCTGTCCTTTCGACAACGCTGTAGCTGAAGCAACCTTCAAAATATTCAAAGCCGAATTTGTATATGGGCGCAATTTCGATAGCTTAGAGCGGCTGAGGCTGGAGCTTAGAGACTACATAAACTGGTTTAATAATTTCCGAATCCATAGCTCCTTGGGTTACATGAGCCCTTCCGAATTTAAGGCTAAGACCTTATAATTCCTGTCCGATTTACTGTTGACATACCATGGGAACCTTTGCCCAGTTATCGTAATACTTAAATCTCATTGGTAGTTTCATTGCTTACTCCTCCTAAAATGGGTCGGACTCATCGAAAACCTCAGGTTCTGAGACCTTTTCACCTTGTGCAATTCTCTCTTTTATAGAAATTTGATCAAAATTGGCTGCAAACTGATCATCAAAGATATCCCTTATTACATACTCTTTAGAATTTAACCAATCTTCTTTGCTGCCATAAAAAACATTATCTATCTTCATCATAATAGCCCTCTTCATCCCAATCTTCGGCATACTCGCTATAGTCATCTAATATGTCACCGGCGTATTCTCTGTATGTTTCAGCCAATTCTTCTACACATTCGTTCTCATAAGCTTCGTATTCTTCATCATATTCAAAAGAATCATCAGTACTAAAATCTGAATCCTCATAAGAAGAATAATCATTATCATAGTATCCAAGTCTTCGATCTGCTTTATATTTTTGGAATTCATCCTTAGTCAAAAACTTGCCAATTAGTCGCTGTGCTGAAAACCGAAGCTCATCATTGGCGTCTACGTCACATTGTAAAACTGTCCAACCGTGATAATACTTATCCCCATTCTGCTTGGAATCAAATTTTACATCCCTAATATCCACAAAATATTTATCCATCTTTAACTGGTATCTATCTTTATGTGGTTGAACCTGCGTACCAGTAAAATTCACCATAAAGTAGCTCCGTGAATTTTTATGCTCAGAACAAAACGCAAACACCTCAGCAAAGTTATGAATGAAGTTTGGTATCTTAGGATAATGCTGTTCATATTTTTCTTTTAACTTTGGAACATTGCCTTTTCCTAAAATATGGATCGGACTAACAATTCGCAGAGTATTAAGATGAAATTCGCTTTTAATTGTTTTGAATTCAGCTTGAATAACCGTTTGCTCTTTGAGTTGTGCAAACTCATTATGATAACTATGTAAACCGTATTCGCTGCCGTTGGTGTCAACAACATTTACAACCTTACCAGTAAAAACATCAATGCCAATTATCCGTAAAAATGGCTTGTTTCCTCTTTTGATTTTCTGGCAGAGTATAATAACAATATTTCTTTTCGTGACCCCGTCAAAACTGTCAAACAACATTCTTTCATCAATGGTAGCCAAATTAAAAACATCAATAAAATCTTCGTTAGTCGAAACGGCTTCTACGATGACGTCTGCAGACTCTACTGTTTTAAGTATAGCATATGGGCTTTAAAAGCACAATTTACATTTTTTCTCCACATTTTGAGGTGGTGAACGTACTTTGAAAAGCGATGGCGAACCTCAGCGTTGACGGTCATGGTT
>Ga0209509_1000691_pt1 | contig 29069 bp, 36 predicted proteins | sample BioC13SIPDNA_FD_185743 | JGI IMG/M metagenome (GOLD analysis project Ga0209509, IMG submission 185743) | Anaerobic biogas reactor microbial communites from Washington, USA - Biogas_R1_A C13 SIP DNA (SPAdes) (version 2) | ecosystem: Engineered > Bioreactor > Anaerobic > Unclassified | place...
GCTCCAACTAGGTTGCGATGGGGTCTGTATGATCTGCCTGCGTCGGCAGGGTGATGAGTATGCGAGGACGGGGGATATCCGAGTACTCTTCGGGCGGACATATCACTCCTCCCCCGACGCGATGTATTGTAACCGGTGCGCCGCACCACTCACCGAGGAGGCGAGAGGTCAACAGAAGCAGAAGGCCTCCCGCATCCTCGACCACATGGACCAGGATCCCCGGCTGGCCATCATCGACCAGAAGCTCGAAGAGTTCCGCCAGTCCCTCATCGCCGAGATGGACCCGTCGGGCAGAACCTGATCACCATCTCTCCTTTTTAAAAGGCCCACCACGCGTGCGTTTTGCGGCGCCCACGTTTGCTCTCGACAACGTTCCTTCCATAAAAGAGGGGGTATCCCCCTCCCACATATATATAGATCGGGAGGCATCTATATAAATCACTAGAGACGATATTCATACATGGGAGAAATACCCGGCGACGTAAAAACCGCCCTTGGGCGCCTCTATGTACTCTGCTCCGTCACCACCGACCCCGCCACCCTGCTCCGGCTCACCCGGGCCCTGATGAGCAGCGTCCGTGCCTGCCAGGCGAAGTTACACGAATCCATAGACGAAGGCACAAGAAACATTCCCGAATGGGAAACCTACCGCAACAAGATCGACACGGCGACCGTAGCATACGCCTCATCAGCAGACGCCTGGGCAACCGTCATGATCACCTGTGCCGACATAGCCGATTACTTCTACGCACTCTGTTTGCTCGACGACCTGATCGAGATCGAGGCGAGCGACTTCGACCTGACAACCTACTTCACCCCGAGAAATACCCCCCCGGAGGCAGGAGATGGCAGCAGAAGCCCCTGAAATCTCCGAAGTAACGAAGCGGACAGTCCCAATATCCGGAGCCCTAGCCGCCGTATCCCCCGAGATCGGTCGGAGCCTCTTCTACGAGGTAACCTGCCATGACGACGGCGTTGCCGCGATGGGCGGGATCTCAGCCGCCCTGGTGGCTCTCCCCGGCGGCGGGAAAAGCACCCTCCTGATGCAGCTTGCCCAGCTCGTGAACCACGTCAACGGGCACGCCGCAAAACTCGATGTAATCAACCTCAAAAACCAGCACGTACCTGAAACCGTCATCTGGCGCGGACTTGAATACGATCACTGGGCCTGCTTCATCCAGGAATACTGGATGAGATCCTTCCCAAAACACGCGAATCCAAAACCCATACGGCTCCACATGCACCACCGAGATCGCCTCACCTTCTACCTAGATTTTGAGAAAAAGCCGTATCAACTCATGCTCTCAGGAGACGACATTAAGTTTTACAACGGCCCCGACGAGTTATATGCCAACCTCCTCCCGGGCGGGATCAATGTCGTCTATGAACCCCAGGAGTATTATCTAACGTCAAAAACCCTCCAACGGATTATGGCATCCCGCCTCAAGGCAACGAAATACGAGGATCAGGAGGACATCCGAGCCCCCTCGTTCATGTGGTGGTACGAATTCATTGAGACCCTCTCCCGCATCAAAAAACGCGGCGAATACTATACTCTGATCATCGACGAGGCCGCCCGTCTCTTTCCATTCGGGGCGCAGGGAGACCACTGGCACATGATCGGCTGGCTCGTCGAGACCCTCATCCATCTGCGAAAAAAGAACATCTCGACGTTCTTTGCCATCCACGGCCTTGACCTGATAGATCCCCGGGTGGCAAAACGGATACAGTATTTCATCTGGCTCCCCGGCTCCCTCCCGGGAACTCGCAACAACATGGTTACTGCCTCCCTCGTCGGCCGGCTCCCGCTTGGCTGGGGCATCATCGAACAACCTCGGCGCCGGTTCGGTCGGTTCCGGTTCGGCCGCATCCCCCGGCAGCCCCCGGTCGTGCAGGCAGTCGGCCTCTCAGGAATATAGACTTCCTCAAAACTATATAGAAAACAACTACTTTTATATACCACTATAGCCCTATATATTTTTGGAGAAAACCTATGGGAAAACACCTCGATTTTGCACGTGAGTGCTGGATCACCCTCCACACCGCCGGCGTGGGGGCCGTAAAGCGCCTCTATCAGGCCCGGTGCCTCAACGAGGATGCCAACGTCAACGCGGTTCTCGGCTTCATCATCGTCGCCGCCGTGCTCTTCATCGGTATCCCGGTGCTCGCCGCGATCTCCGCCGCGACCCCGGCGCTCAATGAAACCGACCCCCTCTACGCCACGCAGCAGGCGCTGCAGACCACCACGAGTTCTGGCTACGGGCTGCTCGTCGTCACCCTGATCATCATCGCCATGGGTGCCGTCATCGGCGGCCTGATGATGTTCAACGCCCGGCGCGGATGAGGAGACCGGAGGAAACATCCCGTTTTCCGATCTTCTCATGACGTCGAACCTCCGGGGGCGGGCCCTCCCCGCCCTCGTTCTATCCTCCCTCCTGTTCCCCGCGGCCTCTGCCGCCAACGTCACCGTCGCTGATCCTGTGCAGGTCCTCCCGGCAGCCCAAACCTACCTCCCCGTCGAGATCTGGACGCTCCTCTTCGCCCTCACCTGGGTCTGTCTCGGGCTCTCCCTCTGGCCCGGCATCGAGGGCCGGGACATGTGGGCCGGTCTCGCCGCCCTCCTCGCCGCAGCCGTCGCGTGGCTCTCTGGCTACATCAGTTTCAACAGCATCCATCCGATCCTCCTCACCGACGGCGACATCCTCATCCAGCCCGTGCAGTGCCTCATCCAGCCGCCCTACCTGGGCCTGCTCATGATCGGCGTCTTCCTCCTCGCCGTAGTCAACGCCTTCCGGGTCGTCTGGCTCATCTACATCCGCCCGATCCGCGACCTCCGGCTCGCCGATCAGGGATACGACATAGGAGACCGATAACAATGCCACAAATAATGAGTGCCGACGAATTCGCCGAGCGCCGCGCCAACGAGAGCGACCTCAACCGCCCGCTCCCACTGATGGGGAAACCTCTCGGAGAGCGGCAGATGGAAACCTTGCTGAAGCCCGACCTCCCGGCGAAGAAAGGCCCCCTCGAAAAACTCTGGATCTTCTCTGGCGAAGCCACCCGGCACGTGCAGCTCACCAACATCCCGACCGAGGACGATAAACGCCGGTTTGACCGCAACGTCAACGATATGCTTCGGGTCGCCACCTGGGACGCCGACGACTACCTCGACCTCATGCAGGCAAAGTTCCTCGTCACCAAGGTCCTCGCGGCGAAGAGCATCGGCTATACTCGGATGCCCCGGGAGCGGGACGCCCTCAACGAGAACCGCATTACCCAGACCATCCGCGACGACCGCCCGCCCATCCCGAAGGACTCCGGCGGCCTGTTCGGCTTCCTCAGGAGGGGCTAACCATGTCAGAAGTAATCGTAGCTGCAACGGAAATGCCGGGATATATCCTCGGCCTCCCCTGGTTCATCTGGGCGTTTGTCGCCCTCGGGGTCATCATCCTGATCTCCAACGCCCTCTGGGTCTGGTACTGGTGGACCATGGGGCCGGTCGGCGCCTACTGGAAAGCGGTGCGCAAGAACGAGACCCTCGGCATCCTGCTCACGAAGGGCGGCAAGCTCCGCTTCGTCGCCACCGAATACGTCGCCGGCGTCATGCGGTCGCTTGACCTCAAGATGTCCTGGATGATCCGCAGCCCTGACGCCTGGCAGCTCGGCACCGTCCCCTCGAAGCTCCTCATCGACCTCTGGGGCATCGGCGCGGACCCCCGGCTCCTCGTCGCCGTAAAGACCGCGATCGGGACCTGGAACGAAGAGCACCCCGATAACCAGATCGAGACCTACAAAGACCTCTACGACAAGGTCAAGCGCAAAGAGATCGCCGACCCGATCCTCATCCCGGCCGTCGCCGAAGTCCCCATCTACGAAATAGAGCGGTACCTCCCACATGTCGGCGCCGGCGACTTTGAAGGACATATCGCCGTCCGGGTCGCGGAAGAAGTGGACGACTTGAAGGGCAAAGAATGGCCGGCCTGGATGAAGGCGTTTATCATGATCGAGATGGCCGTCATCGCATTCGGCGGGATCATCTATCTCCTGGGGAGCTGACCATGAATTTCGGCAGCGCTCCATCCCGGGTCCAACAGCTCAGGGAGGCCATGGCCGCCCGCCCGCCGGCCCCGCAACAGCAGGCCCGCGCCGGCCTCCTCCCGCAACAGCAGCCGGCCCCGACCGCCCCGGCCGCCCCGGCTGCATCCGCTCCCTCCTCATCCCCACTCGCAAATCTGGAGCGCAAGGTGCTCGCAGGGAGAGATCCGCGCCGGATCGGCACCCCGCTCGACTCCCCTGTAGCCCGAGTCATCGGCGGCCTGATGAGAGACGGGGTCGTCACCCCGTGGGACACCGAGACCAAATACAACGAGCACGCTGCCGCCTTCACCGAATACCAGCAAATCCAGCAGAAACACGCCCCCCACATCCAGGGCGGCGTCTTCGTCGTCAACACCCCCCAGGACCAGGCCAAATACCAGGAGCTGCAGCGGGCGGCCACCCGCGTCGAGACCACCGGCCAGGCGTTCGAGCAGACCCGAGACCGGGAACTCTTCGGCATCTCCCGGCGCGTCGCCGACCTCAACAAAGGCGCCGCCGACTTCCTCAACCTCCCGGCCGTCACACCACGAGCAGAAACGGTGCATCGGGAGCGGGTAGCGCCCCACATCGGCCCCATGTTATCTCTGATGAACAAGGGCGGCCCCATTCCCGCGCTCGCTCGCGCCGCCGTCCCCGGTTACCGCCGGGCGGAATCCGATTTCTTCGCAGGCATCGGCGCCGGCGGCTATGAGCGGTTCCGGGTCGAACCTCTCACGGCGGCAGGATCCGTGGCGGTCGGGTTCCTCGGCGGCGCCGCAATGAAGGGCGCAACCCTCCTCCCGAAGGTCGGTCCCGTCGTCGTCGCAAAAGGCCCCACCATCGCAAAAGGCGTCGAAGCCCTCTACGTGGGCTCTGTCGGCGTCAGGACCGCCGGCGCTGGCCCCGACTACTTCGAGATGGGCCGAGAGTTCGGCGGCATCCTGACCACCGAGGCGATCCCGATGTATGGAGGGGTGAAGGCGTTTACCACCCTATCCCCGAGGGTCGGGGCAGGTGTTGCCCGGGCAAAGGACGCCTACCTCTCCCACAAGATCCGGGACGCCCCCGCCGCCCAAGTGAAAGCAGGCGGTCACTATCCCGACAACGAGATGATCCTTGAAGGTCTCCGGATGCAGGAGAGCCGGAGCCCCTTTGTCTCTGCCCGCTCCCTCTCCCGCAGCCGCCCCGGGAAGGCCGGCACCTTTGTCGAGGTCGGCCCCGGTCGCTACGTCGAGAAAGGCGGTCTTGACACCTACCTCCGGAGATTTGAGGTCGAGGCTGCCCACTGGCGCCGCCCCATCCCTCCCGAGTTCGTCGCCCGAGAAGACATCCTCGATGCTCCAGCCCACTGGCGCACCCCCGAGTTCGGCGGCCAGGTCGGGAGACAGGACCCCGTCCACGGCTGGCCCGAGCGAAGGATCGCCGGCGGTCACTATCCCGACAACGAGATGATCCTTGAAGGTCTCCGGATGCAGGAGAGCCGGAGCCCCTTTGTCTCTGCCCGCTCCCTCTCCCGCAGCCGCCCCGGGAAGGCCGGCACCTTTGTCGAGGTCGGCCCCGGTCGCTACGTCGAGAAAGGCGGTCTTGACACCTACCTCCGGAGATTTGAGGTCGAGGCTGCCCACTGGCGCCGCCCCATCCCTCCCGAGTTCGTCGCCCGAGAAGACATCCTCGATGCTCCAGCCCACTGGCGCACCCCGGAGTTCGGCGGCCCCCCGGCCCCTATAACGGTAACGAAGATGTATGCCGGCATCCCGATCCGCATCAGCCGTCAGGGGCTCAGGGTCGGCAGATCTACCTATTCCCGCTCCGGACAACCCCTCAGGATCCGCCCGCCCCGTGCCGACCTGACCATGGCCGACGCCACGAAGACCCGGTTCCTCCTCCCGCTCGCATCAGGGACCGGGGAGACCCTCGCATCCGGCGAGACCATCCTCTCCCGCCTCGAACCCACGATCGCATCCCGGGCACAGAGCGCCACGCTCACCGCCTCCGGCCTACGCGACATCCTCGCCACCCGGCAGGACATCGACACATCAGAACTCACCAAATCTTCACTGACCCTGGACTCCTCTCTCATCCCTGCATCAGCCCTCCGCTCCGCCCAGGCCCAAGACTCCCTCCTGCTCACCACCTCCCGCCTCACCTCCCGGCAGCGGCAGCGTTCCGACACCATCCCCCGGCCCCGGCTCCGGGAAACCACCGTCGGCCTCCCGCGCCTGCGGCCGAAACTGGCCCCGCTCCCCAAGATCCCCCGAACCCCGATGGTCTTCGGGCTCCCGGAGCGGACCCCGCCGAAAAAGAAGCGCAAGAAAAAAGGCAAAAAGAAGGAGTTTGATGAGTTCCTGACCCTCCCCGACCTCTCCCGCCTCTGGAGGTTCTAACCCATGGCAGACGACCACATCACCGTATACTCGGCAGACGAGGTAACCCAGATGACCGCCCAGGCCGCCTACATGAGCCGCGTCGCCACCGTCCTTCTCATGGTGCGCGACGAGCTCATCAAATCCGGCGCGGCCCCCGTCATCCTCGACACGATCGACGACATCATGACCGATTACGGGCTCATCCAGCCCAAACCGGAAGGAGGCGAAGATGCCACTCCTGCCCCCGCTTAAGAACGACGAAGGCAGCGCCGGCGTCCTCGCCTACTTCGGGATCTCCGTCTTCGCCGGTCTCGCCATCTACATGCTCCTCGGCCCCGCGTTCGACCTCATCTTCGGACTCGCCTCAGACCCCGGCCTGCTCGCCCTCGCCCCCGTATCAGAGGAGCGCATCAACACCCTCAACATCATCAAACTCGCCATCGCCGCCGTGCCGTTCGTCGCCATCTTCCTCCCGAACGCCTACTATGCCATCATCACCAGCCTGCGCCAGGAAGGAGGCGGTATCTAATGAACGGCGACGGCAGCCCCTCCGTCCTCGGGGCCATCCTCTACCTGCTCTTCACGCTCCTCACCCTTGCCGCGATCGTCGTCTGCGTCGGCCCCCTCTGGGACTGGCTCGCGGTCTGGCTCCTCACTCAGGACAGCCCGCTCGTCTCGACCGTCATGCCGCTCTTCAAGTGGCTCTGGCTGATCATCGCGCTCTCGGTCGTGGCGGCGTTCGCATACGTCTACCTCGTGGTGATTCGGAAAATCAGATACAACCGGCTGATGGGGGGATTGGAGTGACCGAATATCACACGGCGGAACGAACCGCGACCACACCCCTGCACGTCTCAACCACCCCGCACCTCGCCTACCTCCTGGTGCTGCTCGCCCTCCTCGCCGCCGACATCGCAACAACCGTCTGGTTCACCGGGCTCGGCCTGCCGGATCTCAACCCCCACATCGCCCCCATCGCTGGCTCGGTCGCGGCGCAGGTCGCGTATAAAGCCCCGTTCGCGCTGTTGCTGGTCGGCAGCACCGCCCTCCTCGCGACCGCCTGCGACCGGCTCCGGTCCGGCGCCGGGAAATACCCGTGGCTCGCCGTGGCCGGCATCTACGCGGTCCCGGTCGCCTGGAATCTCGTCGTGATCGCGGGGCACACGGGCTTCCACGTCGTCCCTGCGGTCGTCTACGCCCCGGTTGCTGTCGTCTGCGCCGTAGGGGTCTGGCGTGCCGCCCACCCTCGCCCGGAGGCACTAACTATGCCCGCGAACCACCCTAACCCCCGGCCGGCGGGGCCTCCCTCGACCTCCCCGCCCATAGCCTCTCCCCGCCCAGGAGGCGCTAACATGCCCGGCCCCCGTCGCCCCGCCCCCCTGCGCCCCCTGACGCTGCTAGCCATCTTACTCCTTATGACATGCGTAGTAGGCCCGGCGGCATCGGCAGAAATACTTATAGATACGGAATATAGTGATTATTTTGCGAAAGTTGCAACCGTGACTGGTTCAGGCTCACCAGTATATACCGCTCCTGCTAACGGCATTATAATGAGTACGCCGTTATCCTCTCCAGAATTTAATTCTATGTTTGCACAGATACCGGTGGCGGGGTTGGTAACAAACTATGACAGTTTACCGACTACCGGGCAAGCAAATGTAAAATGGCATAAAAGTAGTCAGAGTGGCACTACCGGGGCGTTTTACATGTCTGGTACGTATGGGTATTTTAAATATACTGCTGGAGGGGCTAATTATCTACAGATATGGGCGGAATTCGACGACCCTGTTAGTAAATTAACTGGTCCGACATATCTAAAATGCGTTTTAGATTCGGGCGAGTCTATTGTATGGCCAAAAATTAGGATGGTCGAAGGACCGTATAATTACGGCCCTCAACCTCTTTACGACGGTCTGGTTACTGATACATCTGGAATAAAGGCTACATTTGCAACTTCGCGCCTTGATGGTGGTAATTATTTGTTTTGTCTTGGCGGGGCTGGTGTTACGGTTCATCCCGTTTTATCAGGGACGTGGAAAAACGGGTTACGAATAGAGACCCTCTCCGGTAATGTCCCCCGGGTGCAAATCGATATTACCAAAAATTACGACGGATATTTAGGGACCTCTGACCACTATGTGATGTTTGGGGAAACCGTATATAGCGCTATTGGTGGAACGTCGGACGCACAATACATCATTCCAGAGTCCGAATACCCAATTTCGGTCAGTATATATAACGCCCAAAATGATAAATGGTATAACTCGACGTACGGAGAGGCAGCCCCCGGAGAAGACGCCCCCGTCACCGTCTACGTCCAAAACAGTCAGACCGGCGCCCTCCTTGCCGACGCCAACCTCAGCATCCTCGCGGCCGCCGGCGGCACCGAAACCGAGATCGTCAACGCCACCCTCCCCGGCGGCACCGGCACCTACAGCCTGGAGAAAGCGGACTACCTCAAATACCACGCATCCGCCACCGCCGACGGCTACACCCTCCTCTCCCCGATCCTCTTCGGCGTCCCGGAGAACGGTACAACGATCGTCCTCTGGATGGCTCCCGACGCCCCGCCCGACGTCCCCACCGAGCCCGAAAAATCCATGCTCTACGGCTACGTCCAGACCCAGGGCAGCCAGCAGCCGATCGCCGCCGCGACCGTCTCCCTCGACGGCTACGGCAGCACAACCACGTCGTCGACCGGCTTCTACCTCTTCAACAACATCACGCCCGGCGGCCCCTACACCCTCTCCGCCTCCGCCCCGCTCCACGATGCCCTCAGCGAACCCGTCACCGTAGATAGTGCCCCGACCCCCCATAACCTCGCCCTCAAAGGCCACTTCATGCTGACCGTCACCATCAAGGACGGCGACGACCTCACAAACCTCCACAACTCGACGATCTCCCTCAGCGACGGGCAGGAGAGCACCCAGAACCCCGCGACGTTCACCGCCGACTACGGCCCCTACACCATCACCGCAACCGCCGGCGGCTACTACCCGCAGACCCAATCCGCATACCTCGACAAGCCCGGCACCACCACCGCAACGGTCCTCCTAACCGCCAAACCTGAACCTGTCCCCCCGCCGGAAATGCCCAACTACCCGCCGCACAACGTCAGGTTCCTCTGCATCGACGAATATAACCGCCCTCTCCAGAACGTCACCCTCCGCGCCGTCTACCAGGAAAGCACCAACCCGGTCGACTGGTTTACCAGCTGGCTCGGCCTCTCCCCAAGCGTCAACATCAACAGCACGACTCTCGAAGGCACCACCGGTCTCGATGGCAGCGTAATCTTCCTCATGGTCGAATCCGTCCAGTACCGCATGACCGTCACGGCGCCAGCTCCGCTCAACATGACCAAGACCTTTGACCTCTACCCGAAAGAAGACGAGATCACGATCCGGTTCGTCACCTCCGCCCGCCCCGACCTCTCCACGATGCCGACCTACGACCTCACCGCGACCGAGACCGACCCCTCCAGCGTCCAGCTCGCCCTCAGCTACCACGACACCACCAACGCCACCACCTCCCTCACATTCAACGTCTACGATCACGCCACCGGGGACGTCATCAACACCCAGACCTTCGACGCCTCCAGCTTCCCCGGCACCGTCTCCCCGACCTACGACGTCACCAACACCAACGGCGCCATGTATCGCTTCGGGTTCACCGCCCAGAACTCCGCCCACGGCGAGATATCGCAGTATAAAGGCATCACCCTCAAAGGAGACAACCTCCTCGTAGACCTCGGCTTCGAGGACCGCACCCTCTACCAGTGGCTTGCCGTGCTCCTCCTCTTCCTCTTCGCCGGCGCCTTCAGCGGCACCAACGTCAAGCAGGGCGCGATCCTCGTCCCGCTCTTCGGCGGCGGCCTCTTCTGGTTCATCGGCTGGCTCCCGATCACCCTCGGCGCCACCATCTCCGCGATCGGGTTCCTCGGCGTCCTCGTCTACATGCGCAAGAGCGAATGGAAGGTGAGAGCATGAGCAGATTCTACGACATCTGGTATCTGCTGACGTTCGCCGGGCTCGCCATCGGGTTCGTGAACGGTCTCGGCGTCTGGGGCCTCGACTACATGACCGCCCCGGAGAGCAGCACATTCGAACTCTCCGACATCGAAAGCATCGCCGGGGGCGGCGACGTCTCGGCCTGGGACCAGTTCACGCTCCTGGTCTCGCAGGCCGTCACTGCCTTCGGCATGATCGCCCAGATGGCCCTCTCGGTCGTCCTGGTCTACCCAACGATGGTCAACGTCTTCCACATGCCGCCGATCGTCGCGACCCTCGTGCAGGGCGGCGTGGTGCTCTCATGGGCCTCGTTCTTCATGCAGATCTTACTCCGGTTCGGCTTCAAGCAGGTGGAATCATGAGGCGCCCGGCCTTCGCCCTCCTCCTCAGCTGCCTCCTGCTCGTCGCCGGGGCCTCAGCGCTCGACGGGTGGGAGTATTACCAGGAGATCGAGTATGCCGGGTGCGATCAGGACGCCTACCAACAGGACATCGTGATCCATCGCAGCACCGGCACCGCCTACAATGAAACGAGCGACGGGCTGGAGACCTGGCACATCTACGTCGGGGAGCATTGCCAAGAGGATTACGGGGACCTCCGGTTCTCTGACCGCTACGGCCGGGAGCTCGCCTACTACCTCTGGCCGGACTTCGACGCCACGAGCGCCCGGGTGTGCGTGCGGCTGGAGGGGGCGACGAGTTCCGGGACGCTGACGGTCTGGTATGGGAACCCGTCCGCGACGACGACGAGCGACCCGGACGCGACCTATGACCTCTGGTGTGACTTCCTCGACGCTGGAGAGGTGGCTGCGGTTTTCGATGTTGTAGGGACTCCGAGCACTACATATGCCGACTCCGTGGCGACGATCACCTGCGATGCCCGCGAGTTCTATCAATCGAAGAAGACGTTCTCGCGGCCGGCCCGGGTCGAGTTCAGGATGGCCGATACTGGGTATGGGACTGATCGGTACCCCAGTTCTACTGGGTTCGGGATCCGCAACCAGGGCGGCGGGGGCTATCACGTTATACGTGAGGCTGAGACGGCCGCGAGGTACGCTCTGGTCACATGCAATGGGGGGACAACCTCTGTTGGCGCGGGATCATCTCACGACCTCGCATTCCAGGATTATCAGATCGACTGGGTTAGTGGAACAAGCGCATCTCTGCGGAAAAACGGGGTCGTTGTCTCGACAGTCTCATCAAATATCCCCGCGGGCACCCTCCCTGTGACCTTTGGGCGGTTCCACTATGTGTATTCCGGCAATCAGATGCGGATAGACTGGATCCTCGTTCGCGCCTACAGCGCCACCCCGCCCGCCACCTCCACCTTCAGCGGCGAACGGGAAACCGCCGCCCCGCCAGTCACACAGTTCACCGCCTCCCCAACCCTCGGCCCCCGGCCCCTCACCGTCCAGTTCACCGACACATCCACCAACACCCCAACCTCCTGGCTCTGGGACTTCGGGGACGGCAACACCTCCACCGACCAGAACCCGCAGCACACCTACACCGCCCCCGGCCTCTACACCGTCACCCTGAACGCGACCAACGAATACGGCAGCGACGACGAGATCAAAACCGACTACATCACCGTCTACGGTCCAGTCTCCGCCCAATTCACCGCCACCCCCACCGGCGGCACCGCCCCGCTCATCGTCCAGTTCACCGACCTCTCCACCGGCGGCCCGACCTCATGGCTCTGGACCTTCGGGGACGGCAACACCTCCACCGCCCAGAACCCGCAGCACACCTACACCACAGCCGGCACCCACACCGTCACCCTCACCGCCTCGCACCCCTACAGCAGCGACACCGAGACCAAAACCAGCTACATCACCATCGCCGTCCTGCAACCCTTCCCCGGCATCACCGCCCTCCCCCGCGACCTCGCCGGCACCGGCCTCTACACCGACATCAACGGCAACAACCGCCTTGACTACAACGACCTCACCGTCTTCTTCCAAAACCTCGCATGGGCCAAAACCAACCAGCCCCTTGACGCCTTCGACTTCAACCGCAACGGCCGCCTCGACTTCGACGACGTCATCATCCTCTACCAGGTGATTATAAATGCGTAACACCCTCCTCACCCTGCTCCTCGCCGCCCTCCTCATCACCACGGCGAGCGCCGCGACCGTCACGGTCAGCGACGTAACCATCCAGCGGGACAGCACCGCCACCGCCACCATCACCCTCACCGGTGCAGACTCCGGGCTCTCCGGCTACTCCCTCACCGCCTCCGTCAGCGGCACCGCCGCCCGGATCACAAAGGTAGACTTCCCCGCCTGGGCCGCCATCCACAGCGCCGGCGACCTCCCCGCCTCCTCCGTCACCCTCGACGCCGTAGACCTCAACAACGCCGTCACCGGCCCCTCCGCCACCCTCGCCACCCTCACCCTCTCCGGCATCAACCCCGGCACCGGCACCATCTCCGTCACCATCTCCTCCATGGACGACGACACCGGCCAGCCCATCACCCCCGCAACCGAGAGCGGCTCCTACTCCGTCACTATCGCCCCCGGCGGCACCGACTATCCCCTCTGCGACGGCCTCACACTCAGCATCTCTAGCATCACCTCAAAATCAGCCACGTTCACCGGCTCAACCCCCGACCCCGACGTCTGGATCGTTCTCGGCACCGCCCCCGGAAAGTACGGGTATCGCACCGCAAACATCACAGTCAGCGGCGGCACCTACTCAGGGACCCTCGAATCTTACCCGCTCATCGCCGGACAGACCTACTATGCCCGAGCCGCCACCCCGCATGGCTATAGCGCCGAAACGACATGGACCATGGCCGCCGCCGGCGCCGCCCCCACGACCACCTACGGCACCCGGGCCGACGCCTTCCAGGCATCCAACATGTCGCTCCTCACCCTGTGGGACTACACCCTTGAGACCGGCGGCGAGACCTTCGGCGGCGGCGACACCGGCACCATCATCTTCATCTCCCTGATCGGCGCCGTGGCGTTCATTGTCCTCTTCGGCCGTGCGGGCGACGTCATCATCCCGCTGGAGATCGGCGTCCTGACGATCGGCATCATCCTCCCGCTCCTCGCGCCGGAGTTCGCCGAGATCGGGTATGGCCTGATGGTCGCCGCCGTGCTCGGCGTGGTGTACAGCATTTTCAGAAAAGTTGTGTAGAGTATAGAGAACTATGTGTAGAAGTGGAGAACTATATAGGTCAAAAGACCGATATAGAGAACGACGGAGAAACCAGCAGAAACGGAAACGAAAACAGAAGGAGTATGGTAGATATGGGAATGTTTGACCGGTTAAAAGGACTCAAGGCGGGTTACGACGCGAGAGCAAGCAAGACGCTCGGCGAACGCGAAGCCAGAAAAGAGCAGGACGCCGCCCTCAGATCCGCAGAAGCGCACATGATCAAAGACTACAACCTCAAGCGCACCGGCACGCCCGGCCGCTACCTGGTCGGCAACGACAAGGTAATCGACGTCAACATCCGCAGCTTCGACAGCATAAACGCGGCAAGAAGCGCCCTTGACAAACACTACGCGGCCCCCACGGTCAAGAAGCTCTCAAAGAGCGAACTCTCTGAGATCAGCCAGGGATCCCTGCTCGGGCGCCTCAGCGACATGGGGCAGAACTTCAACGCAAACTTCGGGAACGTCGGCGGCGGCGCCGGCGGTGGCATAGGCAACTATGACTTCATGGGCGGCGGCTTCGGCGGAGGAATAGGCGACTACGATTTCATGGGCGGCGGCACCAGCAAGCCCCGGAAGAGGCGGAAGAGCAGCAGCAAGAGGAAGAAGCGGTGATCCGGCCCCGCACCTTTTTTCTGGTCGCCCTGGTGGCCCTGCTCCTGCTCGACGTTGTGACCACCTCACAGGCGCTCTCCCTCGGGTTCATGGAAGGTAACCCCGTCATGCAGGCGATTGTTGAGGTTCCCGCCCTGCACACCGTTCTCAAAGTCTCCTTCGCCGGCATCGTGGCCATCCTGGCAGGGCTGACCGACCGGATCCACCCGGCCGGCGGGGATTGCGTTGTCTGCTCCGCCGTGGCGTTCTACTGCCTTCCGGCCGCCTCGAACCTCTATCAGATGGCCGGCATCGTCTGAAAATTTCGATCCGTTTATATCCTCGCGCGCACCACCTCTTTGAAATGCCCAGACGATAGTAGGCGGCCGAACCCCTCATCAATACACTCCCGAACATATGCCTCCATCTCACCCTTCAGTTCTGATGACAGATCGCGTTTCGTCACATGTTCACGCAGTATTTTGACAATATATTGGTTTATCCCGCCCCCAAAGCCCTCAGCAACCCGCACAAGTGGAACAAAAATAGGTAATATTATATACTCCATCGCCCTATTGACAATCATGGACGCACACGCGGAGGAATACTCCTGTCCAAAACAGTTGTCCGTCAAGGTCCCCCCCCACCACCAGGGCATAATCACCAAGGCGGTGCGCTCGGGCCGGTACGGGAACGCCTCTGAGTTTTTCAGAGAAAGTATCGAGGTTAACGGGGTGCGGCGCGGCTTCACACCAGCGGACGTCTCACCCGCCCCGGAAAAGGATCACACGTGCCCGCGAGGCGAACAATGTCGGGTAGAACAGTAGAAAGAAGCGGCAGCCCCGCCACCGCGACCCCCAAGTCAAGCAAGTGTGGTGCTGCCAAGGGTATAGGTACCGTCTACAGAGAAAAAGCTAACTCAATCCCGGGTGATCTGCTCGCCCGCACGATCGCCTGCCGACCGCCGAACGAAGACCGCATCCGAGGGATTGCCGCATGACCTCCATCACCCTGACCACCTCCGACCTGCAGGTGCTCAAATCTCATCCCCGGTTCACGCCGTCTCACGCGGCCCTGCTCGACATTATGATCGAGCAGGGAGAAGTCATCGTCGAGGCCCCCGCCGCCCCGGCTGCCGCCACCCCCCCGGGGGTGCGGGCATGAGCGCGATACCCGGTGGGCTCAGGGAAAATCCTCAGGAGTCGCCAGGATTGGGAGCGACAGGAGGTGCAGATATGATCTCTCGATGGGACGCCACGGTCAATTTCCTGGCGCATTCGGGCTACGATGCTCCGCCGCACATCATCTATTTCCGGTGCGAGCGGTGCGGGTGCATCGAGTTCTACCGGCTCCGGGAGACGCTGGAGTCAGATCCGGGAGACCCCCATCAGATCGTCAGAGGGTTCGCGCTGGAATGCGTGCAGTGCGGGCTCAGAGAGGCATCAATAGTTCGTACGATCCTGCTCGGAGGTGACCGGGTATGAGCGCGCAGGCATTCAGCACGATCAACCCCGCTGCCCAGGTCCAGTATCTCCCCCAGTGCCGCTACGGATGCGGGGAGATGCTCTTGGTCGACGACGGGTATCAATGCCCAATCTGCAATTTCTACCGGTCCCCGGACCGGCACCACCCCTGGAGGCGGCGCTGATGGCGCGACCAACACGAGCCGCCTCTACTGCCGCCAGGCTCGCTGAGATATTTGGACGTCACCCATTCACCTACCGCGACCTCTGCGACGCCGGCCTTGATGTCCATCCAATGATGCTGAGCTCGGCGCGCGCCGAGGGCCACCTGGAGATCGTCGGCGACGACGGACAGCCCCGGATGCGGTCTTCGGCCAATGCACATGCCCCCACACGCTGGAGGGTCTCCAGCCAGGTTGCCGCCAGGCCGGAGGAGGCGGTCTAAATGCCGTGGACCTGCGAATACTGCGGCCTGGAAAACTACAACGACGACCGCATCGCCCTCAAAGAGCCCGCCTGCCCCCGGTGCGGCCACCGGCGTGGGGAGCGGGCAGCGACCATCAAGGAGCTGCAGGCCAAGATATCCCGGCTCCGCGAAGAGGACCGCGCATACTCGGCCAGGATCCGCCACTACAAGAGCGTCATCGACGACCTGTGGGCCGAACTCCATGGATTCGAGGGAAAGCATGACTCGGCCGTCAAAGAGCAGTCCGAGAACTACCTCGACCTGCAGGAGGCTGAGGGCCGGCTCCGGGTCCTGCTGGCCATCACCCCCGCTGCCCGGCAGCCCGCCGAGGGCCAGCGCACGCTCACGGAGGTGCAGGTCTGATGGCCGCCCACCTCACCGTCACGATCACCTGTCCCGACTGTGCCGGCCATGGGTCCTATCCCAACCCTGACTTCGAATGGCTCTGCCACCTCCCCGAGGACGATCCGAGATATCAGGAGCAGTGCCAGGGCTGCCCTGGCCGGGACGATTGCAATCAGGGGGAGCTCCTCACCTGCGAGACCTGCTCTGGAAAAGGGCACTGGGAGTTCCGCAGCGACCAGTTCTACATCCGGATTGAGCGTAGCCCGGAATACTACGGCCCACAAGGGGGATCCCAGTGACCCCCACCGCCCGCGCGTGCCTGCAGTGCATGGGGGCCATGGCCGCCTCAGCCGGGTTTGGACTCAGTTTCTTCTGTCTGCACCACCTGGGTGCGGTTCAGGTCTCCTCTCTGGCATACGCAGAGTGCTTCATTCTGATCGCCGCCCTGCTTGCCGGGGCGGTGCTCCTCCTCGCCTGGAAAGAGCGCCACCGCGCTCGCCGCGACGAGCGGGAAGAGGCCTTATGGGAGGCGATCAAGGCCGTGGTGCGGCCGGCCGAGGAGGATGAGGCCTGATGACCCTCCCTCTCCGGCTCTGGATATGCACCCGATGTGCCGCCAGTCCCGAAATTCCCGGTCTGGATATCTGCACCCTGATCAGAAGAGACCCCCCCGACGAGGGCTGTCCCTGTAGCGATCTCGATGGTGCAGCCTGGCGGGCCGTCAACAGCGTCCTGTTTGAGCCCGCGACACTAACCGACATCGCTTGCCAACTCGCGGAGCTGGCGGCCGGGCTCATCGCCGAGGCACATAAAGGGCATGAGGACCGCAGAGCAGTCCCGGAGGCTGAGGGCGAATGATCCGCATCATCCGCTCCTCCGTCACCCTCCCCCGGACGCAGACGGTGATCCGGGCCGGATCCATCGTCGTCCCGTGGACGATGCCCACCGAACTCGACCAGCGGCGCCGCTGCCGGCTCGAGTATCGGCCCCCTGTAGAGGAGATCACCGCGTAACCGTTTTCCCCCGGCGGGCACATGGCGTCTCTCAACCTACAGGTATCCCCATCCAGCGGCGGCTATCCCCTAGCGCCAGCTCGAGCCAACCCCTTCCTCTTCTCCGTAGGGGCGGAGCGCATCGACCTCTATCCGATCCTCCGCGACGGTGCAAATATGCATAGCATCAGAGCCCGTTTAGCGCCCAAAACAGGCGACAATCTCCGGGGCTACCCGGCGATCTATCACCGCCTCCTCCGGTTCCTGAAACGCCTGGAAAAGGACGGATATCTCGTATCTGAGAAGGGCGTGCTCGCTCTCGGCATGGACGAAAAACCATGTTACTGGTGGCGGCCTACCCATGCGGGCCTATACTTGATAGGGCAGGTGCAAAATTCAAACCCGTGCAAATTACCCCGGGACCCTGACACCCTCGAGGGTGACACCTTGCAACGTCAAGCGGCCCGGGGAGCCTTCCGGACCCGCTACCCCTACGACACCGACGAGCCCGAACCGGAGATCCCCCGGTGGGTCCGGTTCCCGAAGCGCTCCAGCCTCACCCGATTAAAGGCCGCGTCCCTCCTCTGCCAGGTTCGGAATGACTTCCTGCCCAGCTACAAGCAACGCCTCTTCGAGCGCCTCGACACGGGCCGGGTAGATCCGAAGACCGGCAAACCGATCACGGTAGTAAACCCTCTTCTGAAGGCCAAACTCGCGGACATCCGCGAGTATTACGACTACTACCTCGAAGAGATCGCAGACAAGACGATTGTCCTCGTCAACAAGGACGCCGAGACCCCGGGCGGCGAGGACTTCAAGACGCTGCCCTACCGGACCCGCTTCAACGACTTCAGCCGGTCCGCCCGAGCGCTCGACAAGTATGAAGCTGCCTGGGTCGAGGCTGAAAAGTTCTTCTCCAACGCCGTTTTCCTCACCCTGACGACCGATCCGAAAAAGCACCCCTCCCTCTGGCGGGCAAACCGGCACATGAGCGTTGCCTGGAACCGTTACACTGCCCTGCTCACCAAGCGAGCCCGGGACGGATTTATCGACGACCTCCGGACCACCCGCGAAAAAATCTTGAAAACACAGGGATACTCAGACGAGGAGATCGCAACCCTCACCCATTCCGACGAGTTCCGGGAGTACATCGAACAAGAACTCCAGGGCCGCTCATTCCGGCCTAAATACGTTGCCGTGAACGAGTTTATGGAGAACGGCCTGCTCCACATGCACATCATCGTTTTCGGCACCTCCTGGATCGCAAAGCGCGAACAGATCTCCGAGGACTGGGACCGATGCGGGCAGGGCAAGATCGTCAAGGCGCTCGCCGTGCATCGAAACCCGAAAACAGGCATCTGGGAGTGGGCCGGCAGCCGGCCCGACGACGCCAAATCCGGCGAATCGCCCCGAGACTACCTGAAAAAATACCTGAACAAAGCGATCTACGACCGCAAAGGGTTCGAGTTGTACTGGGCGCTCAACAAAAATTTTATGAGCACCTCTCGCCGGTTCGACCCTGCCCGGATGACCATAGAGGAGGAGGTAGACCGCTGGTATCAGAGAATCAAAGAAAAACTCCTCAAAGAGCAGAATCCGTCATACTGGCGCTATGCGTTTTGTTCTCCTGCTGGAGAGATCCCGACCTGGATGGACTGGTATGACCGGAAAAACCGGCGCACCATCGGCCCGGCCGTACTGGTCGAGAACCTGACCGGCACTGCCAGCGCCCCGCCGCTCCTGACGGCGAACGAACGCCGCATCGAGCATCTCCGGCGCAAGGGGCTGCTCACGTTTAGAACCGCCCTTGAGCTACGGCGCTCGACAATTGCCGAGCGCCAAGAGCCCGAGAAAAACCCCGAAACCGGCCGGCCATGGAGCCTGGCCGACTTTATGTGAGGTGAAACTATGGGAAAAAAAGCACAACTACGGACACTATGTCAGCACAGGATTGAGATAAACGCGAAGGGAAAACACCCGCACACTTCCCCAGCCGTCGAGTGCGTAGAAGAGTTCTGCTCCCGGTGGAATGTTGCCGGAGGGTGTGGGGCGAAGGTGATCGAGATGCGAGACGGCACACTAATACCGCAGCTCATCGACGACCAGGTGAGATACCTCCCGCTGGAGGAATTGATCGAAGCCAGGAGCGTGCCGCGATGACCGCCCCCTGCCCCCACCTCTCCCACCTTGCCGACATCATCGCCGGCTGGGAGCGGGCCGAGGGCATCACCGTATTGCACGCCTGGCTATCTGACAGTGGAGACTGGCGGGCCGAGTGGCGGGAGGGATCCGGCAGGCTCACAGACACCCACAGAGGCGGGGAAAATCACCTGAAGGTATCCCGGCTCCTAGCCGACATCAAAGAGGCGCTAAAGGGGCGTGACGACGCCATCACCCACATCGCCCGCCCGGGGCCGACCTCCCTGCGGGCCTGGACCGCCGAGGGGCAATACCTCCGGTGGGACGCCGCGGCCGGGGTGCCCGAGTCTGCCCAGGCGGAGGAGGTGGCGGCATGATCCCCCTAACCCTCACCATCTACATCACCGACGAGCACCTCGGCTTCACCGGCCCGGGCATGGTCGCCATCCCTCCGCTGTACGTGTATATCGGCATCGCTCTCGTGCTTCTCGCCCTCATCTACCTCATGCTGCGGCCGACCCCGACCGTTCCCCCGGGAGGATGGCCATGATCTCCGTCGCCCTCCAAGCCACCGGCCTGATCGGGGGCGTCGCCGGCGCGGTCCTGGTGGCGGGCCGCTCTCCCCGGCAGCGGGCGGCCGGGTTCACAGCCTGGATCCTCGGCAACGGCGCATGGGTAGGGTATGCGGCCCTGACCGGCTCTCTCGCCCTCGGCACGCAGTTCTCAATATTTACAGTCCTCGCCGTGGCCGGCCTGATGAACAATCGGGGGATGGCAGATGCGGTATAGGCCCCGCCCTCTGCTGGATTACCACCACATCCAGCCCCGGGCCATCCGCCCGCCCCACCACCATCCCGGCGACCTCAACGACCGCCGCGCCCGGGCCGCCCACCGGCGGCCCTGGTGGGACCCCGCCCGCCGCACCAGAGTATACTCCAGGATGTGGGCGGCATGGTTCTGACACTACGCACACGTATCCGGGCGGTGTTCCTCACCTACCCGGACACCACCGCCCCCCGGTTCCACTTCCCATCCCGGGAGCCAGATCCGGATGCCTGGCTGAAAGAACTGAAGGAGAAAATTGCCGCCGATATCCGGCGGGAAGAGGAGGCGGCACGGAGACATATGGAGTTTCTGTGCAGCCTTTCACATTTGGTAGAGGACTGATATGATGTCGAGAAAAACGGTTTACATCTGCGACGGCTGCGGGCAAGAGCATCATAGCGGAGCGCCCCGGTTGCGCCTCCTGATGAACCGCTGCGATGCGGAGCTCACCTTTGTTGTGGAGGGGAAGAGGATCGAGGCGATCGATGGAGAACTACATTTCTGCGGCCCTGATTGCTTGAAGGCTTACTTTGAGGGCTTGATTGAGAAGATAGAGGAGAGATAGATGGACTGGAAACCTTTATTTATGGGTCTTGGCTTTGCCGCTGGCGGCTCTGCGCTGGTCTTCTATCTCATAATCCGTGAGATCGTTGATCAGTCATGGGGGTGGTACCCCGCAGAGGCGGTCAGCGCATTGTTCTGGGCGCTCGTCTCGAGCCTGCTGATCTGCCTGCTGGCGCTCATCATGGCAACCCGCGTCGAAAAACGCCCTGAGATGGTAGAGGAACGATAGCATGGGAAACGACTGTTGGTATTATCGGGCTCAATATGCAGGCATGACGAAGGTCTGTATGCGGAAGAGCATCGTGGAGTGTGGCCGGATCAGGCGGTTCGGCCTCTGTCCAAAACCGCCGGACTCGGAAGCCTGGCGGCGGTGCGGGTTTGCCCTCGGGCAGCATGAGATCCCGCTCATGGTAGAGGAGTAGAAGATGGACACAATAACACTCAGGCACCTCCCGGGCTCCTGTTGCCCGGAAAAGGATTGCAGCGTCGGATCGTGGGATGGTAAGCACTGCCGGTCATGCGGTGCGGACTGCTCAAAATGCCCGCTTAACGGGCTGGTAGAGGTATGAAGGGTGAAACCAGTATTCCGCGTCGAATCCGCGAATGAGGAGAACATCCGGGGCGGTTGGTATCTGCTGGCTGACAGCCTGGCAGCGGCCCGCGAGGTCTACCCCGCACACCTGTTCCCGTCGATGACCTTCATTGAGGTCGGAAAGGGGCTATGTGTCGAATGCAACCGCAGGGCGGTTGATGCCCTGGTAGAGGAGTGAAAGAAGATGGCTAAATGTAAGCATCAATCCACGGATGGCAAACGGTGCCTTCGCCCGGGCGCACCGATGGAACTGTGTTGGGTCTACTACGAATATCCTGCCCGGCGGGAGCAGTGCAAGCACTTTGAGAGCGGGGTAGAGGGGTGAAAGAAAATGTGGAGAGTAACTATTGTAGATGAGGCAACAGGGGGGGTCCTGGACAGTGCCAAGATCGACCCGGACAGACAACCAGACAAAAGAAAGCACGTTGAGATACAGATCAAGCGGAACGGTCAGATTGTCGGGAAAGGCTGGTAGAGGAGTGAGAGGTATGACAAAGAAATGCACCGGGAACGACTGCGAATGGATAGTTCGCGACGATCCCGCCGCCGACGATTATGACCCGCGTGGCTACTGCCGACTGCATCACATCTATGTAGATGTAGGCATGCGATGCCCGGGAAGAGTAGAAAACAGGAAGGAGGAATGAAAAATGAGGCCATGTATTTACCAGGACGGAGCAACTTCGACTTGTAAGGCATTCGACGACCCCGATGATGGAAGCCCAATGGTGATCACCGTCTCAAAGGGATGTTGTATCTATGAGTCGGGGTGCAGCTGCCACCAGGCAAAAGACCTAATCGGCTAGACCTATCACTCCTCCCCCGACGAGTGATAGGTCAGCCCTCTTTTCTTTATTACACCATATAAACGGGAGTGGCCTATCAAAACGTCCCGGAAATTGCAACTATCACAACCGCGAAAAACCGACAGTCAATCCCAACTCATCATCCGGCACGCAACACAGCACCATCCCACCGGCACCCAGGACCGCCGCCCCTCAACAACCGCCTGCACATAGGTCCGACTCATCGCGGACCCGCACACCTGACACCTCGGCGCTGGCTCTCTTCTGCTCATGCTATAGCATTTCGAGCGCACGCGGCATATATACCTATCCGGGATATCCAACAAAGCACAGAGAACGAACCAAAACGGATATGAACAAAAGTAATGACGCTGAGGGGGAGAGTAGCCCAATATGTTCATATCTGATACTGACCTATAGCAGTGCATGGGAGAGACCTATTTCCATCAACATGCCGCCCCGGGTTACTGGGAGGGGCAGGTATCGAGAGCGGAGAACAACGGGAAGATCAGCCCCGGCGATGCTGCCCTGATCCGGCGGTTCGTCAACTATCGGCAGGGCGGCAAGGGCATCACCGCCTCCCGGGCCACGAAATTATCACAGATCCTCATATCATGGAGGCAGGTGCTCACCCCTCCCTGGGAGGAGGTGACGATCGACGACCTCTTTGCCGCCCGGATGCGGCTCACCTCGATGACGAGCAGCCGAGGCGAGCCCTACGCGCAGAACACGATCGCCGACCACATCCAGATCCTAAAGTCATTTTTCAAGTGGATGATCTCCCGAAAGCTAACCTCGAACCTCACGGCAGCCGAGCTCAGCGAACTCAAGGCACCCCCGAGAGACTACGAGACGACCGACCCCGGCGACCTCGTCACAGCCGACGAGCTCGCTGCTATGATCCGGGCCTGCAAGACCCACCGGGACCGGGCGATCGTCGCCGTGACCTACGAGACCGGGGCACGGATAGGGGAGGTGGCCCGGCTTCGGTGGTCGGATATACTGTTCGATCGCTATGGAGTCCGCTGCACAATCAACGACACCAAGGAACGCAAGAAGCGGTATCCCCGGCTCATCAACAGCACGGCATACTTGGCGGCCTGGAGGAACGGATACTATGGGCCGGCTGCCGAGGGGGATGCATACGTCTTCATCTCCACGAAAAATCATCCTCTCCGGTACCGGGCCATATCGCAGGTGATCGAGCGGGCGGCACAGCGGGCGGGCATTGAAAAGCGGATACACCCACATTTGTTCAGGAAAAGTAGGATTACCGAACTGGTCCGGAAGAACTATCAAGAGTCCGTCCTGAAAGAAACGTTCTGGGCGAACCCCGATACGTCGATGTTCCGCACCTATCTGAAACTATCAGAAAAGGACATCGACGACGAATTTTTGAGAAGGGCCGGGCTGAAGACAGAGAGCGAGATCGACGCCGACACCGACAAGCCCCGCCAGTGCATGTACTGCCTGGCAGTCAACCCTCCGGGATCCCAGTTCTGCCGCATGTGCACCCGGCCACTCACCACAGAGGCCCGCCAGACTCAGGGCGAGAAGGTCAACTCCCTCCTGACCCACATGGACCAGGATCCCCGCCTGGCCATCATCGAGCAGAAGTTCGAAGAGTTCCGCCAGTCCCTCATCGATAAGATGGACTCGTCGGGCAGAACCTGATCATCTCTCCTTTTTAAAAGAGCCGCCCGGGAGCGTTTCGCGGCGCCCAAACTTCTCCCTCACCAAGTTCGTCTGTTAAGACCCCTATACCCCCCGCCCCGAGTATATATACGTCGACGACATCTATATATTTTTGAACTTCCACTATAGTCATATGGATAGCATACCCGGGGACGTCAAGCGGGCCATAGGCAAGCTCTATGTCTTCTGCTCCGTGGCGTCCGACCCGCCCCTCCTGCTCCGCCTCACCCGAGCCCTGATGAGCAGCGTTAGAGCCTGCGAGGCAAAACTACACAACTCGATAGAGAACGGCACCCAGAATATCCCCGAATGGGATGCCTACCGAGATAAAATCGATGCCGCCACCGTCGCCTACGCGACATCCTCAGACCAATGGGCCAACGTCATGATCGTCTGCGCCGACGTCGCAGATTATTTCTATGCGCTCTGTCTCATGGACAACCTCATTGAGATCGACGAGACCGATTTTGACATAACATCCGCATTCATACCAAAGAAATCCCAGGAGATGGACAATGACGACAGCAACGCAGGAAAATACCTCTCCCAGGTCTGAACAGGTCCGGCGGCGAGATATCCGGGTCTCAAAATCCCTCCTGGCCGTCAGCCCGGACATCGGCAAGGCCCTCACCTACGAGATGACCACCCACGACGACGGCGTTGCCGCGACCGGCGGCGTCTTCGGCATGTTCCTCGGCGCCATGGGCAAAGGGAAGAGCACCCTCATGGTCCAGTATGCCCAGCTCGCCAACCACGTCCCCGGCCTGGCCGGGAAATGGGATGTCGTCAACCTCAGGAACCAGCATGTGCCCGAAACCGTCATCTGGCGCGGTCTCGAGTACGACCACTGGAACTGCCTGATCCCCGAATACTGGATCCAATCATTCCCCGGCACCCACCCCAAGCCGATCCGTCTCCACATGCACTACCGCGACCGGCTCGACTTCTACATCCAGGCGGGGAAAAAGAAATACCGGCTCATGCTGTCGGGCGAGGATATCCGGTTTTACAACAGCCCCGAACAGTTATATGAAAACCTCCTGCAGGGCGGCATCAACGTCGTTTATGAGCCGCAGGAATATTACCTCTCAGAGAAAACCCTCACTCGGCTCCTCGCCTCCCAACTCGCCAAGAAATCAGATTACAGCAAAATGGAAGATGTCCGGGCGCCGTCCGCCATGTGGTGGTACGAGTTCATTGAGACGCTGTCGAGGATCAAGGCCCGGCACGAGTTCTATACTCTACATCTCGACGAAGCGGACGACATCTTCCCCTTTGGGGCCCAGGGAAACCACTGGCACATGATCGGCTGGCTCACCCGGTCTATCATCCATCTCCGCAAGAACAACGTCTCCCTGTTGCTGGCAACCCAGGATATCAACCTGCTCGACCACCGCATCTACGACCGCGTCAACTACTTCATGTGGCTCCCCGGCAGCCGCCCGAAGACCCGGGTCTCTATGGTACATCAGAACCTGATCCGGACCCTGCCCAGGGGATGGGGGATCGTCGAGGAGGCCAACAGTCGCTTCGGTCGCATCCGGTTCCAGCGCATCCCCCGGCAGCCCCCGGTCGTGCAGGCGGTCGGGCTATCGGGAATATAGACTCCCTCAAAATTATATAGAAAAACAACTAATTTTATATACCTAAATAGCCCTATATATTTTTGGAGAAAGCCTATGGGAAAATACCACGATTTTGCACGTGAGTGCTGGATCACCCTCCACACCGCCGGCGTGGGGGCCGTAAAGCGCCTCTACCAGGCCCGGTGCCTCAACGAGGATGCCAACGTCAACGCGGTTCTCGGCTTCATCATCGTCGCTGCCGTGCTCTTCATCGGCATCCCGGTCCTCGCCGCCATCAGCGCCGCGACCCCGGTGCTCAATGAAACCGACCCCCTCTACGCCACGCAGCAGACGCTGCAGACCACCACGAGTTCTGGCTACGGGCTGCTCGTCGTCACCCTGATCATCATCGCCATGGGAGCCGTCATCGGCGGCCTGATGATGTTCAACGCCCGGCGCGGATGAGGAGACCGGAGGAAACATCCCGTTTTCCGATCCTCTCATGACGTCGAACCTCCGGGGGCGGGCCCTCCCCGCCCTCGTTCTATCCTCCCTCCTGTTCCCCGCGGCCTCTGCCGCCAACGTCACCGTCGCTGATCCCGTGCAGGTCCTCCCGGCAGCCCAAACCTACCTCCCCGTCGAGATCTGGACGCTCCTCTTCGCCCTCACCTGGGTCTGTCTCGGGCTCTCCCTCTGGCCCGGCATCGAGGGCCGGGACATGTGGGCCGGTCTCGCCGCCCTCCTCGCCGCAGCCGTCGCGTGGCTCTCTGGCTACATCAGTTTCAACAGCATCCATCCGATCCTCCTCACCGACGGCGACATCCTCATCCAGCCCGTGCAGTGCCTCATCCAGCCGCCCTACCTGGGCCTGCTCATGATCGGCGTCTTCCTCCTCGCCGTAGTCAACGCCTTCCGGGTCGTCTGGCTCATCTACATCCGCCCGATCCGCGACCTCCGGCTCGCCGATCAGGGATACGACATAGGAGACCGATAACAATGCCACAAATAATGAGTGCCGACGAATTCGCCGAGCGCCGCGCCAACGAGAGCGACCTCAACCGCCCGCTCCCACTGATGGGGAAACCTCTCGGAGAGCGGCAGATGGAAACCTTGCTGAAGCCCGACCTCCCGGCGAAGAAAGGCCCCCTCGAAAAACTCTGGATCTTCTCTGGCGAAGCCACCCGGCACGTGCAGCTCACCAACATCCCGACCGAGGACGATAAACGCCGGTTTGACCGCAACGTCAACGATATGCTTCGGGTCGCCACCTGGGACGCCGACGACTACCTCGACCTCATGCAGGCAAAGTTCCTCGTCACCAAGGTCCTCGCGGCGAAGAGCATCGGCTATACTCGGATGCCCCGGGAGCGGGACGCCCTCAACGAGAACCGCATTACCCAGACCATCCGCGACGACCGCCCGCCCATCCCGAAGGACTCCGGCGGCCTGTTCGGCTTCCTCAGGAGGGGCTAACCATGTCAGAAGTAATCGTAGCTGCAACGGAAATGCCGGGATATATCCTCGGCCTCCCCTGGTTCATCTGGGCGTTTGTCGCCCTCGGGGTCATCATCCTGATCTCCAACGCCCTCTGGGTCTGGTACTGGTGGACCATGGGGCCGGTCGGCGCCTACTGGAAAGCGGTGCGCAAGAACGAGACCCTCGGCATCCTGCTCACGAAGGGCGGCAAGCTCCGCTTCGTCGCCACCGAATACGTCGCCGGCGTCATGCGGTCGCTTGACCTCAAGATGTCCTGGATGATCCGCAGCCCTGACGCCTGGCAGCTCGGCACCGTCCCCTCGAAGCTCCTCATCGACCTCTGGGGCATCGGCGCGGACCCCCGGCTCCTCGTCGCCGTAAAGACCGCGATCGGGACCTGGAACGAAGAGCACCCCGATAACCAGATCGAGACCTACAAAGACCTCTACGACAAGGTCAAGCGCAAAGAGATCGCCGACCCGATCCTCATCCCGGCCGTCGCCGAAGTCCCCATCTACGAAATAGAGCGGTACCTCCCACATGTCGGCGCCGGCGACTTTGAAGGACATATCGCCGTCCGGGTCGCGGAAGAAGTGGACGACTTGAAGGGCAAAGAATGGCCGGCCTGGATGAAGGCGTTTATCATGATCGAGATGGCCGTCATCGCATTCGGCGGGATCATCTATCTCCTGGGGAGCTGACCATGAATTTCGGCAGCGCTCCATCCCGGGTCCAACAGCTCAGGGAGGCCATGGCCGCCCGCCCGCCGGCCCCGCAACAGCAGGCCCGCGCCGGCCTCCTCCCGCAACAGCAGCCGGCCCCGACCGCCCCGGCCGCCCCGGCTGCATCCGCTCCCTCCTCATCCCCACTCGCAAATCTGGAGCGCAAGGTGCTCGCAGGGAGAGATCCGCGCCGGATCGGCACCCCGCTCGACTCCCCTGTAGCCCGAGTCATCGGCGGCCTGATGAGAGACGGGGTCGTCACCCCGTGGGACACCGAGACCAAATACAACGAGCACGCTGCCGCCTTCACCGAATACCAGCAAATCCAGCAGAAACACGCCCCCCACATCCAGGGCGGCGTCTTCGTCGTCAACACCCCCCAGGACCAGGCCAAATACCAGGAGCTGCAGCGGGCGGCCACCCGCGTCGAGACCACCGGCCAGGCGTTCGAGCAGACCCGAGACCGGGAACTCTTCGGCATCTCCCGGCGCGTCGCCGACCTCAACAAAGGCGCCGCCGACTTCCTCAACCTCCCGGCCGTCACACCACGAGCAGAAACGGTGCATCGGGAGCGGGTAGCGCCCCACATCGGCCCCATGTTATCTCTGATGAACAAGGGCGGCCCCATTCCCGCGCTCGCTCGCGCCGCCGTCCCCGGTTACCGCCGGGCGGAATCCGATTTCTTCGCAGGCATCGGCGCCGGCGGCTATGAGCGGTTCCGGGTCGAACCTCTCACGGCGGCAGGATCCGTGGCGGTCGGGTTCCTCGGCGGCGCCGCAATGAAGGGCGCAACCCTCCTCCCGAAGGTCGGTCCCGTCGTCGTCGCAAAAGGCCCCACCATCGCAAAAGGCGTCGAAGCCCTCTACGTGGGCTCTGTCGGCGTCAGGACCGCCGGCGCTGGCCCCGACTACTTCGAGATGGGCCGAGAGTTCGGCGGCATCCTGACCACCGAGGCGATCCCGATGTATGGAGGGGTGAAGGCGTTTACCACCCTATCCCCGAGGGTCGGGGCAGGTGTTGCCCGGGCAAAGGACGCCTACCTCTCCCACAAGATCCGGGACGCCCCCGCCGCCCAAGTGAAAGCAGGCGGTCACTATCCCGACAACGAGATGATCCTTGAAGGTCTCCGGATGCAGGAGAGCCGGAGCCCCTTTGTCTCTGCCCGCTCCCTCTCCCGCAGCCGCCCCGGGAAGGCCGGCACCTTTGTCGAGG
>Ga0209509_1000712_pt1 | contig 28498 bp, 34 predicted proteins | sample BioC13SIPDNA_FD_185743 | JGI IMG/M metagenome (GOLD analysis project Ga0209509, IMG submission 185743) | Anaerobic biogas reactor microbial communites from Washington, USA - Biogas_R1_A C13 SIP DNA (SPAdes) (version 2) | ecosystem: Engineered > Bioreactor > Anaerobic > Unclassified | place...
CCTAAAAACTAATCGTCCGAAAGGATGAAATTACAGAAATAGCCCCTCATACTAAAGTATGAGAGGCCGGTTAAACCTAGTATTTATGAGGTTTTATGTATTATTCGCCAATTTGGTTCTTCAGCAGCGTACTGATGAGTTCCGCACGGCTTCCTACATCGTATTTTGAAAAAATGTTCCTTACATGTGTTTTTACAGTGCTCTCACTGATAAACAAAGCCCCGGCAATTTCGCGATTGGATTTGCCGGAAAGGATTAGCTCCAACACCTCCTGCTCCCGGACAGTCAGGGGGTCAAGGGTTTTGATCTGCCGGATAATATCCGTTTGCTGAAACTGACTCATATTATCATAGGCGGCAAGGTAGGCATGGTTTTTCAGTAGCAGAACAAGCTGATGGTTGAGGGGCGGTAGCATGATCAATGTACCGCATACAACTGTGAGGGCAATAACTGCCACCTCCGCGCTGGAAATTCCAATGGATGTCACAGCCATTCCCAGGGAACCTCCGCAAAGGACGCCGAACACATTGGCGGAAAGTCCGATGCCAAACGGCTGTGCCGGGTTATCGGTGTAATCCAGCATTTCTCCAAGGATGCTCCACCAAAACAGGTCAAAAATACCACAGGCTCCAAGCATCAGCGTATCCACAATCAGATAATCAGAAGCGTTTCGTCCCAGCAGCATAAAGCTGATGAACGCTCCCATAATCATTGCCATACCAACATATAGAATTCTGGAACGATTCGCCTTCATGGGCAGGTTGCGCATAATAGCGAGCGCCACGATATAAGGCACGGCCCAATACCAGCTTACCAGCCCTGTCAGGTGCTTAAAAGCGGGGTTTATCACCTGATACATCAGGCCGGAATTAATTGTGATGATAAAGACAAAAAGGCACAAAAGCAGTAGTGGCTTTTTATCGCCGCCGCGCGTCTTGTTTCTCAATGTTTTGTTCTGTTCATTTTCTGACTCCACCGGCAGCAGCCAAATAAAAGCCATGCCGATTACAAGACAAAGCATAGAGAGACCAAGCCCGGTGAAGGGCGACCGGTTCATAGCTACCATGTTGACTGCAATCATCAATAGATTGGAATAAATCAGAACATCGGCGCAGGGCTTAATGCGCTCGTTCTTGGGCGTAAAGACCCTAAGAAAATATCCCCATGCCGCCACCGCGCAGCCACTGGCAAACCCGCTGACAATCAGTCCACCCATCCATAGAGCGGAAGGGGAAAAAAAGAAGGGGATAGCGGCAACTAAGCATAATCCCATACCGCCAAGCATTATATTTTTGGCGGCCGCCGGAGACCTGACAACCATTCCGCAGGTTAAAAGTCCTGTATAATGTGCAATAATCGCAGCCAGTATGTAGCCAGGGCATCTGTTCCACACAAATCCAGCAGGCTATATAGCACCTGTCCTTCGAACTGGAAGGACAGAATATAGGCAAAGAGAAATGAAAATCCGGCAACAGAAAGCTGGCGAGCATTTAAAGTCATAAGTCCGTTCATTTAATACTCTCCCGCACATCGGAGGCCCCACCCTTTTTAACCCATTCGTCAATGTCAGCAGTTTTGAAACGCCAGAGCTTTCCGACCTTGGACGCAGGCATACCGCGCTGCTCAATCCAACGAATAATCGTGTGACGTTTCACACCAAGATAGTTACAAGCTTCCTGTAGGGAAATCCATCTATCTTGAATCGTGTTTACCAAAACTGTATGCACCTCACTTCTGATGATATAGTCAATAAAATATATAAGATAGTTATACCACCATAGAGGCGTAACATCAATTTATTTGTTGTTTTGTGTAGTATTAAGTTGTTTTTTAGTTTTATTACTATATTCTTTTTTAAAATACCGGTCTTGAGGAGTGTTCATCCCGTTCCCAATCATTTAATTCCACATCTGGCTGAAGTACTTCAGTACCGAAGACTGGATAGGAAATACTGGCAGGCATAGTTGAATAATGCAAGCAGGTGTTGGATTTATTTTTTGCCCCTTGTCCCTACTTGCGGCGACGGCGGCGGGGACGCCAGGCATTGCTATCTACTATAGCCAGACTGCCATAACGTTGCAGGGACCTGGTATAACATTCAATACACAAATCGGCACCACTGGCAACATGTGTCATTATACTGCGGGTGCCAACAGCAGCACTTCTAATTGATGCAGGCGAACCAACCATAGCTTCAGGTAAAAAATGATAATAACCGGAAAATGGATAGGTCTTGCCAGCCTCGTTATCTTCATAATACCGATATCCGGGGGGATAAGGATGTTCCGGCAGGTGCTTTCCGCTACCGGTTACCAGGTACTGACCTTCTCCCGGGAGGTAGGTATACCATGAGTAATTGTTACTGCATTGATGAGAGGCAAAATAGAAATCTTCTACATCTATTCCCTCGGCAATAATTAATGCCACCCGTTCTTTTCTTAACCTTTTTTTAATCATGCCAGCAATATCACCAATACTGTTAACCGGATCAGGTGAGTCAATAGGAATAATATTGTCTCTGGCATTAACCCTATGCAGGACCCTTTTTGTATTTACCAGGGAACGAAAAACATAACCCCGGGAGGCAACCAGTAAATAATCCGGAATTCTAATTTTGCTGTCAGCTCCACCGGACCATACATGTACCAGTCTTTCCTGTGGCAATACCATTTGGACAGTTTCAAGTTGTTCCAAATATTCCAGATCCCTTTGGGTAGGATTATATAGTCCGGCATAGACCGGTCCCATGCGACTGCAGGTTACCACTCCCTCTAGACCGGTTAAATCCACTTCAGCTTCAATAGGCTGTGTGCCACCGGTTCCTAATATCACCGGCGTATAATCAGTTTCACTTATAAAACGTTCTATTTGGGCAAATAATCTTTTCTTAATAGCATCCCAGTCCAATTGCTGCTCTGACTGAAATAAAGCTAGAAAATATGGAGTAGCGTAGCTTAAAAACATGAAATCCGGCTTGTAGAAATTTTCTACGGCCAGTGCTGTATCAGTAACCCAATCAATACTATCAAGTTCCAGATCACCCGGATAAGGGTATAAATCAAGTATCTGCTGTACTTTTGAAAGCTTGGGCATATCAATACTGTTATAGGTTTCTCCAGTTGCAAAATCCACTATCTCATGTCTAACGCCAGTGTTAAGAATACCAATTTTCATTTTTACCACCCTTGAAAAATCACTCTCGTGCAATTTATCTTTTTTTATAATCATAAATTATAGTTTTAATTATATTAATTTATTAATCATTAAAATATATAAATTATTTATCGTTCTAAACATTCGATATAATCGTGATTTTTCCTTTATTAAACAAGAAAATTGTCGTAAGTTATATATTCCAATTAAAAATACCGCACAATCGATAAACTTATTCGCTTTCTTCGTAAAAGTATAATCAGGTGCGGATAATAGTCAAGCTTAACCCCCAATAAGTTATCAGAAGACTCGTCCCAACCCTCCACTTGCCGGTACCGTCTCCTGCTCCAAGAGGTTTGGTAAAGGTTTTACCCTGGTCATAACCCTTAATCAACCAGGAATAATAATTTAACAATAGAATCACCCTTCCCTTGTCAGGATTATACCCGATATAATATGACCCCTTCACATGTTTTTATGGCATCACGGGTATCAATTATAATAAGTGGCGGGCTAAGATAATACGCCATTTCCTGAAGGCTTTTTTCCATGCCTTCCTGCAAGGCACAAATGATTACCGCATCAGCACCATCCAAACAATATGGTAATGATTGCACCTGGTACTCACAGCCGTCTTCTACCAGAGGGTCATATGCTTTTATACGAACACCGCTTTCTGTCAACAGTCTAATTATTTCTAAAGCCGGGCTCAGCCGGGTATCTGCACAGTAATCTTTCATGGCTAATCCCAGTACGGCAACAGTAGCATTTTCCAATTGTTTACCGTTCTCAGCCAGAGCTCGCCTAAGAACCTCTAAAACTTTATCAGGCCTGGTCAGGTTTATTTGCCTTGCCAGTTCAGATAATGCCAGCTTAAATTTATCCGTTTCCTTGATAGTGGCTTGCAGGTATCCGAGGGCATTAGGTAAACAGTAACCTCCAACCCCGGGCCCTGATCGCAATAGTTCCACACGAGGATGAGTGTTTACTAATTCTCTGAGTTCCTGATTGTCAACATTCAGCATTCCTGCTAACTCAGCCAGCTCATTGGCCAGAGCAACATTGACATCCCGAATAACATTTTGAACCACTTTGGCTAACTCTGCTATACGAAAGTTGGAAGCTGCTATTATGGGAGCCGGCGATAAACTACGATAAAAATCAGCTGCAGCCTGCCAGCTTTTATTATCAGCAGCCGCCAGAATATGCGGATTTTTATTTAATTCAATGAAAGCCCTGGTTTCAGCAATCGTCTCCGGACAATAAGCCAGCATAACATTTTTTCCTATTAATTGAGGAGCAATATATTCCTCACACGTCCCGGGGATCATAGTAGTTTTAAAGATTATTAAATCATCTTTTACAAGTAAAGGAATGAGCATATCCAAACTGTATTGCAGTGAACTTAAATCATGCTCAGAATCATTTATTGGGTTTATACCAACAGTTATTATAAAAATTGCCGGTTCTCTATCCAGCCGTTTTATATGATCAGAGATTATTATCTGCTGATTACCGATAAGATCATATACCAAACGTGATATATGAATCCCGTTGAAATACTCGTGTATCTTTACCTTGTTGTGAAGGATATCATCAATTTTATTCTTATCTATATCAATTCCAACTACCTGATAGCCCGCCAAAGCAATCCAGGCAGCAATTGGTAAACCTATATGTCCCAATCCCAGAACATAAACATTTTTATTCATTTACGGCCTCCTCTTACAGAGGATATAGTAATGATTAATCCATGACCCTCTGCCCTGAACTCTGATACATGTTATTATTAGGGGCAGAAAAACGTGCATGCGGTTGTGGTGTTATATTAATCTTGCTATAACCATAATTTAGATAAATAATAGAATATATAACAATAATCGGAGGAAGCAATTTTGGATGCTCAGCTACTCTGGGATAATGGATGGCTAAAAAAGGCAGAAGGTATACATATACTTAAAATGCCTATGCCCTTTCCACTAAAAGAAAATAATTGTTTCCTGGCTGAAACTGAGCAGGGTTGGGCGGTCATTGATACTGGTGTTAACTGCGAAGAAAACCGGGAAATTTTTAAGGCCGCTTTAGCAGCTATAGGTATTACCTGGCGTCATATATCAAGTATTTATCTGACTCATTATCATCATGATCATATTGGCTTAGCGGGTTGGTTACAGGATAAATGTGGGGCAACAGTGTATCTGCCATTACCAGATATTATAGCCTTTCAAACATTCGTAGCTGGTGATTCATATATTGATAAGGTTTATGATGCCTGCATATCTGCAGACTGGCCATTAGCTATGGTACGCGAACTCGAACATGATTTAAATAATATTAAGACTCTGTTGGAACCATTGCCGGATCTTAATCCCCTGCCTATAGAGCAAACAATTTATCTAAATGGGCATAAATACACGCCTATAGCTATTCCCGGGCATACTGACGGACATTATGCATTTCACTGTGCAGAAAACCAGGTGCTTTTTTCGGGAGATAATATAGTTGGCCATACATTATTACATTTAACCGATTGGCCACATAATAAAATTGATAATCCATGTGATATGCATCTCTCAGCTTTAAATCAGTTACAGCAAATACGTGTTAAAACTGTACTGCCCGGTCATGGTCAGGTGTTTTCCAAAATAAATGAACGTATTGACCTCATTAATAACCACCACAATAAAAGAAAAGCCCTGGTTTATGATAATCTACAGAAGCCTATGACCGCATGGGAACTGGCTAAAACGTTTTCTAAATCCCATACCTACATACATATCCGAAGATTATTGCTGGCAGAAACCCTGGCTTATCTGCAGTCATTGCTTGCTGATGGTATAATTGAAGCCTTTCTGGTTAACGATAAATATATTTACAGCCGCAAATAATAAGGTAATTATTATTGTAATAATTATTCTTATCCTTTAGTATAAAATCTATCAGGAGGTGGAACATAATGGAGCAACCTACAAGAACTATTGCTGAAAGCGCAACTACATTAAGTCAAATTATCCTACCCTCACAGACCAACCCGGCAGGGACGGCCCACGGGGGCGAATTGCTGAAAATGATGGATAATTGTGCCGGTGCCTGTGCCACTAAACATTCACGCTCTATTGTAGTAACCGCAGCAATAGATAATATTAATTTTCATTCGCCCATCTATATGGGTAATATGGCTACCTGTAAAGCCAATATAACCTACGTTTCCAACTCGTCTATGGAAATAGCAGTGAATATTGATGCGGAAGACCTGCTGCAGGGTACTAAACAATGCTGTATGACCGCTTATTTTACTTTTGTGGCTCTGGATGATAATTTGAAACCTAAAAAAATCCCCCAACTGGAATTACAAAATCCAGTTGAAGAAGCCGAATTTGAGGAAGGACGCCAACGCAGTAAGGAACGTAAAGAAAACCCGAAGATTTGCTGGATGTCCTTATACTAGAATATCAATAACTTTTTTTAAAATTAAAGTGAAAAAACTATCCACTCAGAGCAAGTGGATAGTTTTTTTGTTCGCTTCCAAGCAATTATTTTTTCATTTGGCGGTTAAGGATAAACAAGTTATCAAACAGCTCAGCAACGGTAATTACGCCCACTCCGCCCGGAACCGCACTGGCTATGCTGGCTTTGGCACGGGCCTCCTCATGGACATCTCCAAACATCTTGCCATTGGCATCAAAATTAATGCCCGCATCTATTATTACTCCGCCTTCTTTTACCATATCCGGAGTAATAAAGTTCATTTTTCCCAAAGCTGCTACTAAAATATCCGCATTGCGAGTTTCATTTATCAGATCCAGAGTTCGGGTATGACATAAGGTCACCGTTCCGTTTTCCGAGGTCATCATTACTGAAAGAGGGTTTCCCAATATAGTACTGCGTCCCACAATGGTCACTTTGCGTCCCTCTATCGGAATATCGTTGTGTTTAAGCATACGAACAACTGCTTTCGGAGTAGCTGGTTTTACCCCCTCCTGCCGGCTTATTAGTTTGCCCAGATTGTAATTATGAATCCCTTCCACATCTTTATGATAATCAATCAGATTAGTTAATAAATTACCATCCAGATGTTCAGGTAATGGTTTTTGCAACATGATCCCATTTACATCCGGATCATTATTAAGCTCCCGGATAATCCGCTCCGCCTGCTCCTGTTTGGTACCAGCGGAAAGGCTATATACATCAACTTCTACACCAGTTTCATGGGCAAATTTACGTATGCCTCTGATATAGGCTTCAGAAGGCTGGTCATCACCAATGTGAACCACCACCAGAGTAAGTTTGATATTTTTGGCTTCCTCCTGCAACTGTTGCTGGATTTTTTCTCGAATCTCTTTACCATAAATTATCACCTTTTAAATCCCCCTATTACTTCTTAATTCTTTTAAAATGTTTATATCGTTCGCCACACCTTCAAAAGGAGTTTCCAGAATAAACGGAAGTTTCATAAAAAAGTCGTTTTGCAACAATTTTAAAAACCCGTCCATTCCGATCATTCCCTGACCTATGTGAGCATGACGGTCACGATGCATACCCTGTTCTTTTTCACTATCATTGACATGAATTACTCTTACCTTCTCTCTGCCAAATAGATTGTCCATAGCCTCCAATAAATTTTGCATTTTTTTGTCAGTCGACCATGAATATCCGGCAGCAAAAGTATGACAGGTATCAAAACATATTCCCACTTTTTCACGATGCTCTACCTTTTGAATTATACGATATAATTCCTCAAAATCACGTCCCAGTTCTGTACCCTGTCCAGCCATGGTTTCCAGAAGGATCATGGTATTGCCGGTATATTTTTCCAATACCCGGTTTAACAATGAAGCTACTCTTTCGATACCCTGTTCTGGTGTAGAAGTAGTATAGGAACCGGGATGCAGTACCAAATAATCGGCCTGAACCTGATCACAACGGATCAAATCATGTTCCACTACTTCCAGGGCAAATGCATATATATCTTCTTTGGCAGCAGCTGGATTACAAATATAAGGTATATGAACTACTACCGGATTAATATTATATTCTTCCTTTTTCGTTATAAAATAATCTATTTCCTCCCCGGATAATTCCCTGGCACCTCTTCCCCTTGGATTACGTAAAAATATCTGTAAAGCTTCTGCCCCGATATTAACCGCTTCATCAATGGTATGCTTCAACCCTTTTCCTATTGGTAAATGTGCTCCAATTCGAGGTTTCATATGAGTTAATCACCCCATCCTAAAATGCATTTTCAATATGATTGATATTTATCTTTTCTCCATCAAACAAAATGGTAATTACATCAAAGCGCAGCTCTTTAAAATTACCCTCAGTCTGGTTTAAATAAATCAGAGCTGCTTTTCTGATATGCTGTTTTTTCTTATAGGTTATAGCTTCTTCAGGATAACCAAATTTAGTATTGGAACGGGTTTTAACTTCTACAAATATTATATCCCGCCCTTGCGTGCAAATAATATCCACCTCACCATAGCGGGTATAAAAGTTTTGTTTTACAATCCGATAACCCTTCCTGCGTAGATAATCGGCGGCTATAGCTTCGCCTTTTTTTCCTAACTGATGATTCATTATTTCCCCGCTTACATCTTTTGATTCATACGGAAAATAAATGCCAGGATTTCTGCAATTACCGGATATAATTCTGAAGGAATTTCTTCATATAAATCCAAGGCCATAAGATAATCGGCCAATTGCCGGTCTTCTTTTATCAAAACACCCGATTCCCGGGCAATTTCCCTTATTCGTTCAGCTATATAGCCCCGTCCTTTGGCAACTACCACCGGGGCTTCATCCTGATCCGGATTGTATCTCAGGGCTACCGCCTTGTCCAATAATTTATCGTCCTGCATGGTTCCTCCTATACAATAACATCAATACTGAACCTGCCTATTGCCGAGGCTTCTATTTCAGAAAATTGCAGACGCTCACCAGGTAAATCAACAGCAGATTTGGCTATCTTAATACCCTTATTAACCACTTTATATCCCAGAGCAGATAACTCATTTTCCAGATTTGCTGCATTAGCACTCAAGTGCTCCTTTACAGTCGAGTTTTGAACTACTCCCTGTATTTCCAGTATTCCGCTTTTATTCCAGTCTACATGAAAAATCACCAATCCCATTCGGGAAGTATCCAGGGAAACAATAAAGCGAATATGATCCATAGATTTGAGATCCCGTTTATTCTCGCGGTTTAACCGCAATTCGCAATGATATAAATCGTTATCCATTTTAACCGGAAAGGAAAAATAAAAGTATGGTAAAGGTGCTTCGGAAGCCGGTCGACTTATGGCATTAAACAATTGCTGGGCGGACAGTTCTTTTTCCAATCCGCCAAGTTTATTAACCAGTTCAGTTAACTGAGGATTGCGGTTAATTTGAATTTCATTTTCCAGAATATTTTTTAACCAGGTTACCTCTCTGATCAATTCAGGTCTGGTCTGGATTAATTGCTGCAGACGTGATCCTAACGAAGTATCTTTATCCCCTACCGCAACTTCTGCCTCACTTAGCAGGCTGGTAAGCAGATTCAAAACCTGAGCCAGGCGCTGCTGACCTGAAGTTGTCTCGCCGCTTGGCGGTAACACAGTATTAGTCTCACCTGTCGGGATAAATGTCATAGTTCGTCCATCCACTGCCGGGGCAGGGCTTGAAGTACCAGTTAAATTAATTGGAGATGCTTCCCCACCCCTACCGGTTAAAGGATTAACTGACCCTTTGGATGTATGGTTATTTTGATTAACAACCATATCGCTATTTGTGCTGGTCATATTACTTGATGATGGCATAGGAGAAGTCTGGTTTGGGTTTGCAGTAATACCTGGGTTTGCAGTTTGGCCTGTATTGATATTGGAATTGGCATTAACTGAAGTTTGTGAAACACTTGGGTTTTGACCCATGGTTGTACCTGGACTCTGATTCAGTTTGCTTAACACCTGTACCAAATCCTGTACTAAACGAGCTATATTATTATTGGTTGAGGAAGCTGATTGGGCGAGTAAAGGTAATGCTTCCCGGGTAATGGGAATCTGATTTTTAAGAGCAAAAGCAGTTAATTCCAAATTTCGGGCAGAATTTTCACCCAATAGAGCCACCCCTCTGGCTAATTCGCTCATCATTGCTTTGCTAACCGGTAACTCATATTGAATTAGTTTCTGAGCCATTATAATATTACTGTCTCTTACTGGCAGCCCAATTTCTTTTAAATTAGCTGACAGATTTGCTTTCTCCGCAGTTTCCAGCGCCTGAGGAGTTAATACTTTCAAATAAGCCTTGCCATTACGAAAGTCATCCACCTGTAAAAACAGCTGCTGTCCTTTACTGACTGCTACCTCAGTCAAAGCTTCAATCATCCTGCCTTTAAGTGCCAGGACAACCAGTCCGTCCAGTTTAATATCCTGAACTACTCCCTTTAGAATTTCACCTTTATTTAACTGCAATCCCTGATCATTGGGACTGAGAATATTAAACATGACTTTACTTAAAGAGACTTGGCTGCTCTCCATAATTACCTCCCGAAACCATCGACTTAACCGGTTCAAAACTAACTCTGTGCAGAGAACATGGTCCGTTGGTTATTAATGCCTCAATATGCCCGCGGGTTGCATAGCCCTTGTGCTGGGCAAAACCATACCCCGGATAAATTTCATCTAGAGACTGCATCAGGTTATCCCGCTCCACTTTGGCAATAATCGATGCACAAGCTATGGACATACTTAAAGTGTCACCCTTAATAATTGACTGTTGCTTAATATTTATATCGGATAATTTCATGGCATCAATCAGTAAAAAATCCGGTTGAGGGTTTAAATTAGCCACTGCCAACTTCATGGCTTCGATAGTAGCCTGATAAATATTTATTTCATCCAATCGTGGACAGAATATGTATGTAACCGCCCATGATAAAGCCTGTTGCTTTATTTCCCGGGCTAAAAATTCCCTTTTGGATGCTGATAATTTTTTCGAGTCATTTACTCCGGCCAGGAAAAAATTTCGGGGTAAAATAACAGCTCCTGCTACTACCGGACCGGCAATCGGTCCCCTTCCCACTTCGTCAATACCGGCAACAGCTTTAAATCCGCGCTGATATGCCTCCTGCTCAAATAGATGCATTTGCATAATGCGTTGTTTTTCCTGCTTAATAGTCTCATCAATTTGTGCCATATTTTTTCCTCGCCAGCAGCGCAATCTGATCAGTTACCTGCCATCCCTGTAATATAGCCTGTCTTATTCCACCTATCTGCCAGGCATCACCAATAACTGATAAGCTTACACCATAATTCTGAAAAGATTGAAACAGACTGCGCTGGGATTCATAACCAACCGCTATTACCGTAAAATCTACGGGAAGAATACCCCTGCCGCCCTGGGAATCTTCAACTAACAGCTGATGTGGATTACTGCCGGTTACACGGCTTTGCATTAAAGTAGTAACTCCTGCAGATTGCAGATGATCCAGCAAATCCCGCCGGGTCTTCTTTTCCAAGTTAGCCGCCAGTTTGTTTTGCTGTTCAATTACTGTAACCTGATTGTCCCTTTCCAGCAGGAAATGTGCTACTTCACATCCGTTGGCCCCTCCACCAATCACTGCTACTGATTGCCCCTTTATTACTACCAGTTCCTCCAGGACATCCTCTATTGACAATATAAATTTCGAGTCGGTTTCCAATCCGGATATAGTCTTGGGTACTGATCCTGTCGCCATAACTACATGGTCGAAATGATGATCATTTAACATTTTTGGCACAAAAGCATGCCCTAGAACCATCTCAACCCCGGACTGTAAAATCTGTCGGTATAAATAATCCCGAAAGTCTTTTATACGATGTTTATTGGGAGGAATGCAGGCAATATTCATCATGCCCCCCGGTTGAGGCTTCTGTTCCCATAAAGTAACTGCTATCCCGGCATCATTTAAGGCCAACGCTGCTTGCATACCAGCAGGACCACTGCCAACTACTGCTACCCGGAATTGACTGGAAGACTCTTTTTGCCGCACCGCCCGATGCTCCCTGCCCGTAGTGGGGTTAACTGTACAATGGGTAGGCAAACCCTTGAAATTATTACCTATACATTCATTGCACATAATACAGGGCCGGACATCCCGTTCATCTCCCCGGGATACTTTAAGTGCCCATTCCGAATCAGCCAGCCAGGGCCTGCCCAAAAAAACGAAATCGGCTTGCCCGGATTCAATTATCTTTTCGGCCATGACCGGATTACGAATTATTCCTCCGGTGATAACCGGAATATTTACAACCTGCTTAACTTTTTCCGCCAGATAAACCCGCCAGCCTTCTTCATAAGAAGCTGGTTCAATACTGGTTAAGCCGGATGCATATGTGCCACAGGAACAATGGATAATGTCAGCACCGTTGGCCTCAGCCTTCTGGCAAATAATGAGACTTTCTTCTGTCTGTAGACCGTCAGGAACAAAATCATCAATATTAAGACGAACACTAATGGCCAATTCCGGCTGAAAATGTTTAATATCTTTTATTATTTGTAATAACAATTGCATACGATTATCGAGGGACCCCCCAAATTCATCGTTGCGTTGATTGGTATTGGGTGATAAAAACTGATTAATCAGATAGCCATGCGCGGCATGAAGTTCTATTCCGTCAAAGCCTGCCATACTGGCAATCGTAGCTGCACTTACAAATCTAGCTCTTATTATATCTATTTCTTCAGCAGTAAGCTGACGCGGCTTCTCTCTCATAAATGGGCAGGCCAGAGGAGAGGGGGCAACCGGTGAATTGCACTCGGTTACCATGGTGCTGGTTTGTCTACCGGCGTGAAACAACTGAATAAAAGCACGACTGCCATGCGATTTAATCGCTGTAGCCAGACGGGATAATCCTGGTATATAACGCGGATGGTCGATATAAATTTGTCCAAAACCTTCTCTGCCAACCGGTGAGTCAACACAGGCGGCCTCAACAATTATCAATCCTGCTCCACCACGGGCACGGCTCTCATAATAATCAATATTGTTATCAGTCACTTCTCCATGGCTGGATGCATACCCGGTAGCCATAGGGGCCATTACCAAACGGTTCAATATTAGATAATTACCTATATAACCCGGTTTAAAAAGGTTGGGATACTTGATCATATTCAGACTCCCCCATTCTATTACCCTATTATATCATAGGGGCAGACTGCCAACTTTTCAGGAATCATAGAAGATGGGATCGCCTAATTGATTGCGGGTATGCGTTAAAACACTATTTAAAACTGGTAAGTCACTTTGGGAAAAATAAGGTTCTTTCCCTGATTCAATTTTATTAATAGTTTCTTCAACCGGTACTACCCGGAAAAAAGTTCTGCCATTATCAGTATAAGAATGTGAATAGGTTGGGGTATAGGTTACACTTTTTAATTTAGTCCGGCCATCTTTAAAGTTTTTAACCAGTTCAATTTTTAAAACAATCCCACTATTTCTTTCCTGTCCGCGCTGGTGACTAATAAAATTACCCATCGAATAAATAACAAATGCATCCCGGTCCTCAATTTTTATCGTTTCCATGGTTTGAATTACATGAGGATGACTGCCCAAAATTATATCTGCTCCCGCAGATATAAACTCATATGCCATTTTACGCTGATCCTCGGTTGGCCTGGGTTGATACTCCTGACCCCAATGCAGCACCAGGACAACCACATCGACCTGGGGTCTAAGCAGGGCAATATCCTGTAATACTTTTTCCGGTTGTAAATAATTAAAAAAATAAGGATGTTCAGCGGGTACCGGAATACCATTAGTTGAGTAACTGTAAGCCAGATAACCAACTTTAACCCCGCGAATATCCTTTATTAAAAACTGCTGACTCTCTTCCAGGCTGGTATAAGTACCGGTTGTATCCAATCCCCTACTGTGCAAAACTTCCATGGTACGCAAAGCTCCCTTATAACCTTTATCCAGAATATGATTATTAGCCGTTATAATCAAATCAATTCCAGCTTGTTTAAACGTATCTGCTATTTCGTCCGGGCTGTTAAAGAGAGGATATCCAGTATATCCGCTGACCGGTCCGGCCATGGGAGCTTCAAAATTGGCGGAACAATAATCTCCCTCCTCAATCAGCTGTTTTACCGGGGTGAAAAAGGTGTCAAAATTAAAACTTCCATCCGCTTGTTGACCGGACCAAATTTGGGTATTATGCATCAGACAATCACCAATAGCAGTAATAGTTATTTTCTCATACAATTTCCCTTCGGGATGCGGCAACTCTTCTTCAGCATTCATAATTACCGGTTCATTTAGACTAAGATAACCATAGATTATTAACGCAGCACACATTCCGATAATTACAATTAATATTATCAACATTGTCCTTTTCAGCACGTTGCCACCTCACCAAAACCTTTTAATTATAATAATAAAGAAGAAACCCAAAAGGTAGTGAGTTTCTTCTCTAATTGTAACCTCATTTTTGATTGTAGTCTTGCGAAAAACCGAGAAATAAATTACTTTAGCAAGTTCATCTCCCATTCGTCCCTGGCATCTACTGTAAGGGTAACTTTAAAACCTTCCTTTTTGGCCAGTTTGATTACATTCTCTTTGGATACCTGACTGGTACCTATAACTAATAATTCTTTGGCTCCGTGATCAATAGCCTTTTTACACTTTAAAACCGGCATAGGACAGCTTAATCCCCGCACATCGACTTTTTCCATTAAAATACCCCCTACTCCTCACGAAAACTCCAACCAATCCATCCCATCAGCAATATGCCAACTACACAGGCAATTTGTCCATAAGTTGCTACTCCAGCGGGACTGGCTGCCAGCATAAAGTTATGAGCAAATGCTGCACCTACAACCATTCCGACCACAACTGCTGCAGCGTCCATATCTCCTTCACCGGAAAGAATCAATTGGCGCAAAGGACATCCACCCAGAAGGGTAGCAGTAAGTCCAACCAGATATAAGCCAAGAAAGTTCCATATATGCATTGTATGAGCAATAGGTTGTTCAGCAAATCCTGGTTTGAAAAACCCAAAGGCAATATTCAGTACCAGAGCACCAATAAATATTCCAATAAAACCGATTAAAAGATAATTATCCCTTATTAAGATGAAATCACGAATTCCGCCACTTAAACAAAGCCTGGTTCTCTGAGCCAAAAAACCTACCAATAACCCGGCCAACAAAGAAATCCCCAACGGTGCAACCATGGAACCCGGGCCTTCCTTACTGAAGAATATTGGTCCGCCCGCGTCGGGATTAAATACGGTGGCTTTTAATAATAAAAACAGAAAAAACACAAAAATTATAGGTAATAATAATCCTCCAACATTGGAATGACTGGCTTCTGCTCTGCCTAAATTAAATCCTCGTCTGAGGAAGAAAACGCCGCTGCCTACTCCGGCAATAAATCCTATAAATCCAACTACCGCGTTGAAGTCTCCGCCTGCCATACGCAAAATATCTCGTAACGGACAACCCAGAAATACCAGGGCTCCAATCATCATAAATACACCCATTACAAACCTTACTGTAGTTGCAGACCCTCCCCGGGACTTAAACTCACCGGACAACATTGCTGTTAACAGAGCTCCCAGTAAAATACCGATTATTTCCGGACGCATATACTGAACTACCCCAGCGCGATGTAAACCCAGTGCTCCTGCTATATCCCGCTCAAAACAAGCAACACAAAAACCCATGTTAGGCGGATTGCCCAATTTAACCAATATGGCCGCTATTGCACCAATGGTCAAACCCGTAATTAGAATAAACCACTTTGCCCGATCCATCTTCTTCCTCTGCCTCCATTCATAACTTATGGTTATATATTGTATTCCCGCTATTATTACTATTCGATTAAAAAATATTTATTCCTGCAAAAAATTTATTAATTTTTTTGTATTATGTTTTAAGAATTATTGTTTTTGTATCTTCCCGCCAGATTGTTTACAACGTTGGTAATTTAGCCCCTTCTACTTAAAGGCAATACCATGTAGAATTAAATCGATAGAATCAATATTATTAAAATTAGGTTGGGAAAGAAAATATAATGAATAAGTCTGAACATAACAACTTAGATAAAAGACTTGACTATTCTGATACCAGCTGGGATGAGAACGAATCATATATGGATTGGCTGGAAGATGAGGATGGTTCATATCCAAGACGTATTCCCATGTGGTTGCGGGTTACAGCTTTAATAACTGTTTTAGCTTTTGCCGCCTTGGTTGCTATTACCTATTGGCCAAATAATTTTCAACCCATAGGTGAACTTTTATTGAATTCTTCTTCTTTAAAAGCGACTATGGATAAACAATTACTGGAGGCGGTAGTTAAAATTGAGGCTGAAGGTGAAGGATTAAATCAAGCCCCCCGATACGGAACCGGGTTTAATATTGATCCTGAAGGAATTATTATTACCAATCATCATGTCATTGAAAACGCTTCACGTATAATAGTTCGATTTCCGAATGGCGTGCCTTGTAAAGTAATTAGCTGGGAAAGTAAACCCGAATATGATTTAGCCGTTTTACGCCTGGAAAAATCCGATTTGCCTTATGTAACCTTGCAGCATGAAGTCCCGGCGGCTGGTGATCAGGTTATGGTGGTAGGAAATCCTCTGGGATTAAACAATGTGGTAGTCGAGGGAAAGGTGGGGGCTTATCTGAGCATCCAGGACAAAGCAGAACAGGTTTTCAGTATCCATGCACCAATTTATCCCGGCAATAGCGGCAGTCCTGTGTATAATCAGCAGGGCAAAGTGGTGGGAGTAGTATTTGCTACCTATAAAGCCGATAATGATAATAGTAATGAGATAATTGGGCTGGCTATGCCGGTAAGAGAATTACTGGCCTGGGATCAATAAACTTTTTCATTTAATACATTGTCATAAATCTCACCGGTATCGGTATTAATCTCATACCATCCATAAGTAGCACTATGTGATTCATCAGGATACTCAATAATATCATAAACATGAAAGATATATATACCAGTCGGTTGTGGTTCTGCATCAATTGTCATAGTAGCAAAACCATCCTCAATAGCCCTTCTTCCCTGAGCTTCAAGGTCTCTCCACTCAGGATGCCAGGTGAACAATATGTTTCGCGCTGATTGCAATTCATCACTTTCAGGAGCGGCAAGGTTATTTTTATTTTGAGCAGTATCTGAAGTTTTTTCTGGTTCTGCGGCTGGTTGCGGTGAGGTATTAATTAGGGTTGAGCTGTCATTTTGGGGTGAAACCGGAGAACAACCACTTAAAACTACTGCCAAAATTACCAAAAGTAACATAGCTAATTGTACCCGTAGAGGATAAAATAGTTTTCGCCAACTTTCCCACTCAGGTCTAACTAATAACATGATTCAACCCCCTTAAATAATCCTTATACTCCCGACTATGCCTGGGTTAAATAATCATCATCCAGACTGATCCTGCCCAGAGTACCACTTCGATAATCAATCAACAGGTGCTTACAGGTCTTTTCCAGGTCCAGCGAACCACCTTTTAACAAATGTCCTCTCTTACGGGATATCTGCTCCAATATCTCTGCATTGCTTACCCCCAAATCAGTTACTTTATAGTAATCACTCAAAACTTTAGGGAATCGGGTTTGCAAAATATTAATTAAATATAAAGCTACTTCTTCTTCCTTATAAGCATTTTCTCCGATAATATTCAGTAGAGCCAGCTTCAATCCCTGCTCGGTATTATCTATTTTAGGCCACATTAAACCGGGAGTATCCATAAACTCTATATCGTCCCGTACTCTAACCCATTGCTTCCCTCGGGTAATGCCAGGTTTGGCACCAGTTCGCGCCGCCTTTTGACCTACCAGGGTATTTAAAAAGGTTGACTTGCCTATATTGGGCACTCCTGTAATCATAACCCGGGCAGGTCTGACCCGATTGCCTTTACTAATCATTATGTCCGCTTTATCCTGATACGCCATGCGTAAAGCTTCAATAACTTCTTTTTGTCCTTTTCCGTGTATGGAGTCCATAGCTACTGCTACCATCCCCTGATCAGTTAATTTTTTTATATAGGCTTTAGTTGAAGCAGACGCTGCCAAATCAGCTTTATTTAGTACCATTACAATTTTCTTGCGACGGGCGATCTTTTCCAATTCCGGATTACGACATGAAAAAGGAGCCCGGGCATCCAGGAGCATTACTACAATATCAACCAATTTAATATTTTCTTCTATAGCCCGTTTGGCTTTAACCATATGGCCCGGATACCAGTTAATATTCAAATATTCTTACCTCCATTTTACTTTTGCAGTGCAACTAATACTATTTTATATCCTTTTCAAAATTAATAGCAAAAAGGAGAATACCCTGCGGTATTCTCCTTGTTATAATTCTGATTAGAAACGGCCTTTTTCCTTGACTCTGGCCTTCTTACCAACCCGATCACGTAAGTAAAACAATCTGGCCCGGCGTACTTTACCCCGTCGGGTTACCTCAATGGCAGCTATTCTAGGAGTATGCATCATAAAGGTTCTTTCCACTGCCACCCCATAAGTAACTCTTCTGACCGTAAAAGTCTGAGATAATCCGGTGCCTCTGATTTTTATTACGGTACCCTCAAATATCTGAATTCTTTCCCGGGTTCCTTCAACAACTTTTACATGAACCTTAACGGTATCGCCAGGTCCAAAATCAGGTAAATCCTGCTTGTATTGTTCGGCTTCAATACTTCTGATAATATCGTTCATCAATCCGACCTCCTTCCAACAGATGTTCATACAACTTTGATGTTGCAGCGGACCACCTTTTCTAAACCCATAACAAAGAGATTATATCATCTTTAGTAACATAAACTCAAGCAAAAATATATTTATTAAATAAATCTCATTTTAAAGATATATCACGGGAACTGTCCGAGATGCACCCCTTGACGTCTACTCATACCAATCATCTCCCAATAAGCGGTCCAGGATGATTGACACGGCACTTCTAACCGATAAATGATTGTACTTGGCCAACGGTTGAATTGGCTCCAGAATAAGATCACAATCTTCCATGCTGGTTTTTTCCATTCCCCATCCGGTTCCAAATAGTATCAGGTAAGGTCGGACTTCATTTTTTATCCGGCTTTTTAGAGTTCTATAGGAAACCGTATTGGGATATATCCTCGCGTCTGTAGCAATGGTTATCGGCATTTCACCGCATTGTTCTTCAATCTGTCTCTTTACTTCCTGAAGATTGGAAGCTAAAGATAGAATACTGAAAGCTTCCTTTCTATCCGGATTATAGGTACCACCATAACCGGTTATCCAATAATCCAGAATATCATTAATCAGCTCCTGCTGGTTGGAAGAAGAATGGACTACGAAAAATTTCTCTATCGCAAAAGTATGGGCTGCCCGTGCAATGTCGTGTAAATCCAGGTTGGTAACTGACGTAGTTATAATATCCATACGTTTGTTATACATGGAATCATGCAGCAGGGCTATATATATCTCAGATTTTTTCACTCAACTTGCTCCCCATGAAACAATATTTCTTCTAGTAGTTGTCGCTCCTCGGGCTCATATTTTCGGTTTAATAATAAATCCGGTCGTTTTAGCAGAGTGGTTAATAAGCTTTGTTTTTGACGATAACGGCGTATATTTTCATGATGTCCGGAGAGCAATATTTCTGGTACCATCTGCCCCTCATAAACAGCCGGTCTGGTATATTGGGGGTATTCCAGCCAGGGGGAAGAAAAACTTTCCTCAATTACCGAGGTTTCATCTCCCAATACTCCCGGTATTAAACGAATTATTGCATCCAGCATTACCATAGCCGGTAACTCACCGCCAGTTAATATGTAATCCCCGATAGAAATCTCTTCATGAATACGATGAAGAATGCGTGCGTCAACACCCTCATAATGTCCGCATAAAATCACCATATGTTCATATTGGGATAGTTGTCTGACCTTTTTTTGATTTAGTCTGGTACCTTGGGGAGACATATATACTACATATGTATGGGCAGACGTAACCTGATCCAGGGCATTCCCCAGTACATCAGCCTTCATAACCATGCCTGCGCCCCCTCCATAGGGGTAATCATCAACCTGGCGCTGCCTGCCGGGAGCAAAATCTCTGATATTAATAGTATTAATTTCGATCAGTTCTCTTTCCTGAGCCCTTTTTATAATACTTTCCATAAAGGGCGATACAAACATCTGTGGAAAAAGAGTCAAGATATCATATTTCCTTATACTCAAGTTGTTCTCTCCCGATTTACTCCTCATTTTCCAATAATCCAGGTAATAGATTGACCAGCATTTTATTTTCAGATAAATCAACATTACTGATTACCTGTTTTATAGCTGGTATAAGTATTTCTCCGTATTGTTCTGACCTTACTACATAAACATCATTAGCACCAGTTTCCAGAACCTCGTTTAAGATTCCCAGATATCCATTATTCTCATCAAATACAGACAATCCAATTAGTTGAAAATGATAATATTGTCCTGCTGGCAGTGGATAAATATCTTTCTCTTCAACCTTTAAATACTGGTTGGTTAACTCCTGAGCAGCTTCTTTGTTATCTATTCCTTTAAATTTGATAAGAAAATATCCCTTATAGGCGGTAGTTGATTCGACAGTCATCAGCTCAGCATTCTTATCTTGGCCAACATATACTTGTTTTAAAAGTCCAAATCGTTGTGGAAAATCAGTTAGAGGCAAAACTTTCAGCAAGCCTTTATACCCGTGAGTTCCTCCGATTTTTCCTATACTTACCAACTCATCAGCTTTCAAGATATTTTTCACTCCCCTGAGTACACATTAAAAAAGAAAGGGCTAGAATATAGCCCTAAATAATTTCTACGTTTACTCTTTTACCCTCTTTGGCAGCGGCCGCTTTAGTCAAAGTACGAATTGACTTGGCAATTTTGCCCTGCTTGCCAATTACCTTACCCATATCATCGGCTGCCACCTTTAGTTCCAGAACAATACCGCGATCATTTTCAATTTGCCTGATCTCAACTTCTTCAGGGTTATCCACCAGCGATTTGGCTATAAATTCGACCAGTTCTTTCATTTGTTGTTTCACCCCCTGCCACTTATTTGCGGCTATCAGCGAACTTAGTCATGATACCCTGTTTTTGAAACAGTGATTTAACTGTATCAGAAGGCTTAGCTCCATCAGATAACCATTTCAGGGCCTTTTCTTCATCAATTTTAATGGTAGCCGGTTCAGTGGCAGGATCATAGAATCCTATCTCCTCGATAAAGCGTCCATCCCTGGGAGCTCTTGCGTCTGCTACTACTAAACGATAGAATGGTCTTTTCTTGGCACCCATTCTTCTTAGTCTGATTTTTGTTGCCATGTATTCACCTCCTTAAAGTTACATACAATTTATGTAGCTCAAAATGCATTTAAGCATCTGAAACTATCAATTAATTTAGAAAGGAAAACGCATAGGCATTCCCTTTTTACCTTTTTTACCCGTCATATCAGTAAGCTGTTTCATCATTTTTTTGGATTCTTCAAATTGCTTTAGAAGGCGGTTTACTTCCTGGACTTTAGTACCGCTGCCCCGAGCAATTCTCTTTTTACGACTGCCATTAATAATACCTGGGTCACGACGCTCTGCTGGAGTCATAGATTGAATAATAGCCTCGATTTTGTATACTTCTTTTTCATCAAATTCACCCTGCATGCCTTTAAGCTGTTTATCCATACCGGGAATCATGGATAATAAGTCTTGCAGAGGGCCCATACTACGTACCTGCTGCATCTGTTGCATGAAATCTTCCAGCGTGAACTCCTGCTGACGAATCTTGCGCTCCATCTCACGAGCTTTCTTCTCATCGAAATTAGCCTGGGCTTTTTCTACCAGACTCAGGATATCCCCCATTCCTAAAATTCGTGAAGCCATACGGTCCGGATAGAACACTTCCAGAGCATCCAGTTTTTCACCCATACCAATAAATTTTATTGGGCATCCGGTAACTGCTTTTACTGATAATGCAGCCCCACCGCGGGTATCACCATCCAATTTAGTCAGAATTACTCCGGTTAGCCCCAGTTGCTCATTAAAACTTTCAGCAACATTAACGGCATCCTGCCCGGTCATAGCATCAACTATAAGTAATATTTCGTCCGGCTTTACCTGCGCCTGTATTTGCTTTAATTCGTTCATTAATTCTTCATTGACATGCAGCCGTCCAGCTGTATCGAGTATAACAATATCCCGATTATTAGCGCGGGCATAATCCATTGATTTTCGGGCTATATCCACCGGGTTACTCTGCCCCATGGTAAATACAGGAATATTTATTTGTTCACCTAATACCTGCAGCTGTTTAATGGCGGCAGGCCGATATATATCTGCTGCTACCAGCAACGGTCTTCTGCCCTGTTTAACCAGTGATTTGGCCAATTTAGCTACAGTAGTAGTTTTACCTGCTCCCTGTAATCCGACTGTCATTATTACCATAGGAGTATGGGATGACAAAACTAATTTACTCTCGGTGCCCCCCATCAGGGCAGTCATTTCATCATGAACTATCTTTACTATCTGCTGCCCCGGAGTTAGACTGGCCAGAACTTCCTGTCCCACTGCCCTTTCCTTGATCCTGGCCACCAAATCTTTAACTACTTTAAAATTAACATCGGCTTCCAGCAGCGCCAGCCGAATTTCACGCATAGCCGCATTAACATCATCTTCAGTTATCTTGCCTTTGCCGCGCAGTTTCTTAAATATATCCTGCAGACGATCAGACAGACCTTCAAATGCCATGCTATCTCTCCTTTACCTATATCGACTCACTAACCGTTTTTAGAATTCCCTGTACCTGTTTAATAACAACTTCATCGCCGGTTGAACTATTAAGTAACGAATAAGCCTCGTCAATTTTTTGACGGGTAAAGTTAAACTTTTTTACCAGATGCAAACGGTCTTCATAATCCTGCAATGCATTCTGCGACCTTTTTATTAAATCAAAGACTGCCTGACGTGAAATTTGCCAATGCTCAGCAATTTCCGATAAAGACCAGTCCTGTTCATAATGCAGATTTAATACCTCCTGCTGTTTGGGAGTTAATAAAGGACCATAAAAATCCTTTAATAAAATAACCTGCTCCATTTTTTCCAGCATAAAATTAATCTCCTGTGTAAAGGTTATCTACTTTACTGTTCGATTTTAACGGTAATTTTGAGTTATGTCAAGTTATAATACTTGACTCTGTAGTATTGTTATCAGTAGATTTGTTTCCCGCTTCGGTGTACACTCTTGTACCAGTTTTAGGAAGCAAAATAAACTAAATATAAAAAAGCTGCCATTTGAAACCGCAGCTTTTTTATATCGCATTTTAAATAACAGTGGACGGCTATTAATAACTGTCCACTGTTGCTTTTATTGATAGAGGGATTTTACTTCATCAGCAAAGTTTTCCAACACTACACGGTTCTTTATTTTTAGTGTTGGAGTCATTTCACCACTGGCTTCAGTAAACTTGCGCGGGAGAATTACATAACGCTTAATCTGTTCGTAATCTTCCAGCAGGGAATTAACACGCCCTACTTCAGCATCAACCAATTCTTTTAACAGGGGATGATTAATTACTTCCGGACCAACTTTGATACAGGTGTCTATGCCGTTAATATTAGCATATTCCAGCGCAGCTTCATCAACTTCAAATCCTTTTTCCTTTAACAAATAAAGCAGGTAGTCAAAAGCTGGTACAATTAAAGCACTGATATATTTACGGTCATTACCGACTATTACCACCTGTTCAACAAACAGACTACCAGTAAATTTGGATTCAATTCTGGCCGGAGCAACATTTTTACCGGTATCCAAAACGATAATATACTTTTTACGGTCAACAATTCTTAAATATTTATCTTCATCGAACTCACCAATATCTCCGGTTCTGAACCAACCATCCGCAGTAAAGGCCAGAGCAGTTTCTGCCGGATTCTTATAATACTCACGAATAACTCCAATTCCTCTTACAAGTATTTCTCCATCTTCATCCAACCTGGCCTCTACTCCCGGAACCATAGGAGAAAGCCAACCGATTTTAGTAGCATTGGGATAACCATGGCTAATACCGGCAGCAGTTTCAGTTAATCCCCAGCCATTAAGCAAAGGAAAATTCATTTTCAAATAACTACGGTGCAAATCAGGCGGTAAAAATGCTCCCCCTGAATAGGGAATCTTTAAGTGACCGCCCATCATATTATATAATTGTGCAAAAACCATTTCGTTGGCTTTACGAAAATCAACTGTCAGTTTCTCGTCCAAAAATTGTTCAGGGTTAGCAGTTAAGTCTACAGCTCCGTTAGCACCCGTCCTGCGCTGCAGTACTTCTTCACCTATTTTCATAGCCCAATCAAATAATTTTTTACCCTCTTCATTAGAGGTAAAGGCACCTCTAAAGGCATTATAAATACGATCCCAAAGGCGAGGTACCAGCAATACCCAGGTTGGTTTTATTTCCTGAATATCCTGAAGCAAAGTAGTAGGTTTTTCGGCAAATCCAATGCAGGCTCCTACTGCAATCATCGCTAAATAGGAGTTGTTACGCTCCCAAATGTGGGCTAACGGTAATAATGAAAAAGCTACATCTTCATAAGTGGCCGAATATCCGCCTATTGTCATGTGCTTAAGCGATCGGGTTAAGGAACCAATCATATCCTGATGAGTTAGAAGACTGCCTTTAAGCTCTCCGGTAGTACCGGAAGTATATATTACTCCGGACGGATCACTGCCTGTTAACGACTGCCAGACTTCCTTAACCGCATCAGGATTTTCCGTCAACAGATTACGGCCTAATAATCTCAGTTCACTTAAATCTATAACCCGATAATCTTTTGCTCCATAATCTCTCTGTAAAACGATTACTTTTTCCAAAGAAGGCATTTTATCCATTACGCTTAATGCTCGCTCTGCAATATTAGCATCACCAGCCATTAGATATTGCGCTTCTGAATGGTTGACAATAAAAATAATTTCTTCCGCAGATAAAGTGGGATAAATGGTTACAGTAATACCACCTGCCACTTGAATAGCAAAATCTGCCCATCCCCATGGTGCACTGGTTGCTGCCATAAGACATACCGGGGTTCCTTTTTTTAAACCTAAACTGAGCAAACCGGCACCCATTTCTTCAATAATATCGGCAAAATCACGGTAAGTAATGGTAGTATATGCTCCATCCATTTTGAACTTCATTGCGGGACGTTCACCAAATGTTTCTACGGTGTTATAAAACATTCGGGGCATAGTATGAACTTTCTCCAGGAATTGATCAAGCATATCCAATAAATATCCCTCCCGTTTTAGTTTTCAAAATATTCGCATATTAATATCTTAACAAAAATTTTTCGACTTTAGTATCATATTTTGTCGAAATATTTATTTGTTATTTTTTACCATTTAATTATATAATTATGGGCATCAAAGGAGGTTGTAAATGAAAAATATACTGCTAATTATGCTCATTACGGTAGGGTTTACTCTGGTTACATCCTGGCCATTATCAGCTTGTAATCATGCAATATATAACGATGATGCCGAACAGGCTCGCATGGCTATGCAGCATAGTTTTGATATACTATATAATTTTTTATATGACGTAGAAGTAAAGGATAATATTAATATCAGCCGGCATGGGTCTTCAATAGAAGAAGCTTACCTGTATTTATGTGAAGGTTTTACCCCTTCCATTGCTGAAGCTATATTAATATGCTATAGCCAATGGCAGCCTCAGTATAATCGCCTGATAATAATTCCCACAGAAGGATTACCGCTTATTACTTCCGGAAGTAGTAATGACCTTTATATTAAACAGCTTAATAATAATGAAGCCGTTTTTAGCAAATATTATTTTAATTGTTATGAGCCGGATGACTGCTGGCAATATGACGTTTCTTTGCTATCAGGTGCCCAGGGCTGGAGAATTGCTGCTTTAGGTTTGTTTGAAATTAAAGATTTAGCAGATAGCTTAACAGATGATATAATCATAATCAGTAATAATTATGAGGGGAAGTGAAGTCGCTGAGCAGATACGAAGTAACTGATCAAACCAGATTTACTGATTCATGGATATGGTTAACGCTCCTGCTGATTGCCGGAATTATTGTCTGGCGAACAGTTTCATCGCTGGCAGCATTGATTATTGCCCTGGCAGGCATAATCATTATTGGATTGATATATCGCAGCAGTAAACAGCATATTGGCAATACAGTTGAAATAACTGAACAAGCTATGATCTTTAAAGATGGAGATCAACAATCCTGTATAGCCTTTAATGAGATTAAAAAAGTAAAAACCAATCGTTTTTTATCCTTGCTGGGTGGTCCGGCCTTTGTAATTGAAACCTCTACCGGTAAAAAACGCTGGTTGCAACCGGATGATTATAATAATGGGGAAAATTTACGGCAGGAATTAAACCAGTATTTAAATGTGTTTATTCAAACAGAATAATTATTTTAGTTGCTTAATGAAGAGAACCCGGGCTGCCCGGGTTCTCTTCGTTAAACTGTTATTAATAAATCTTAGTAATCATAAGCCAGGGGTCCAACTGCCAGAGCATTAATAGCTGGGCCGGTGATTCCACGGGAATAAACTCCCTCGCTTTCAACATTAATTAGTTCCACCGTATAGTAAGCACATCCCGGGCACGCATCGCATTCACACCAGGTAAACCCGAAGGAATCTGTAGTTTCAGTACTTGTCTCAATGTCTCTTTCAAAAGTCCAGGTTCCCAGAGGTATCTTTGAGCCGGAATTATAAGTTTTGCTTAATTGGAATGTCAGGCGCAGATCACTGCCGGTAAGATCAGCAAACGACACGATACAGGAAAAATCAATTTTTACATTAGCCATTTTTAATTCAGAAGTATCAATGGATACTGCAGCCAAAGTATAGGGATTTAACAACTGCGAATTAACCTCAAGATGGTCTGGAATAACCAGACCACTACCGGTTCCACATTTCAAGATAGTCTGATTAATTTGGGGACGGGGACGGGACATGGGTGGCATAAACCCTCCCATACAACAATCATCTTTGTAATTAGTCATTTTATACCCTCCTATTATTAGTTTTAAAAAGCAACCTTCCTACCTGCCAAATTAAATTGACATATGAGTCAGGTTAAACTGCCTTCCTGGAACATCTTATTAATTTGGCAAAACAAGTGTTACATAGTTTGGTAATTTACCCATTTATGCCTTGTATATATATTTTATGGCCTTTTAGAAATTATAGTGGTCTATTGTAACCTTTATCCTCCCTAATTCGTATGCTAAGTTAGATTCTCCAATGGAAAGGAAGGTATTTTTTATATGGCTGTATTATCAATTTTACCTTTTCAGGATAGCTATATTTCCGAGTGGTATGCGCATAGTAATTTCGGTTCCAGTATTGCCCTGTTTGTCAGCCAGTATATTCAGTCAGGAGATGATTACCGTTCACTTTTACAATTTAACCTTAACCAAATCCCTCCTGCCAGCACCATAGAAAAGGCAGTCCTGGAATTAACAGTTTATCGCAATGAAGTGTCCAATCCTCCCATTACCCTTGGTGCCTTCAGGCTTTTAAACTGCTGGTCCCAATATTCGGTAACCTGGAATAATCAGCCAAAATCAGAAGATAGTCCAGATGGTGTCTTAACCATCAATACAGGATCTCCCGAAGGTAAAGTTTTTGTTGATGTAACTTCACTGGTCAGGGGTTGGTATAATGGTTCCATTCCTAACCATGGTTTGCTATTAAAGGGTAACGAACAGAGTAATAATCTGCTGGCATTTCGCAGTACAAATTTTTGCGATAGTAATAATTGGCCACTACTGCACATCGATTATGTCAATGGAATTTTAAATACTTTTGAAATGGAAACTCTGGTAATTCCTAAGTGTCCGCCCTATGCACCTATTGAAGCTTCAGCTCCCGTAGCTCTTGCTCCGCGGAATAAAGTTACATTTCTCGTGAGAAATAGCAGTGACTCACATTGTGTAAAAGCCCTGGTACAGGTCAGTTACAGTAATGATTATGATGCGGTTTTCTTTAATGATGGTCTTTGGGTGGAACTTAAACCCCAGGGTTATCCAGGAGAAGCTATAGCTTTGTCAACTGTAGCTGCGGCTGAATATGCCCGGGTTTTGGTTAGAGGACAGGGAAAAGAAATTATTGAGGTATGGACTCGCAGTTATGAGTATTAGATCTCAATGAAAAAAGCCTGCAAAATACATTTTGCAGGCTTCCTGGTTTAATTATGGTGGGCGATGACGGGCTCGAACCGCCGACATCCTGCTTGTAAGGCAGGCGCTCTCCCAGCTGAGCTAATCGCCCGAATGGTGACCCCTAGGGGACTCGAACCCCTGTTACCGCCGTGAAAGGGCG
>Ga0209509_1000716_pt1 | contig 28367 bp, 19 predicted proteins | sample BioC13SIPDNA_FD_185743 | JGI IMG/M metagenome (GOLD analysis project Ga0209509, IMG submission 185743) | Anaerobic biogas reactor microbial communites from Washington, USA - Biogas_R1_A C13 SIP DNA (SPAdes) (version 2) | ecosystem: Engineered > Bioreactor > Anaerobic > Unclassified | place...
GCAAAGGACCTGGCTGCTGCTTACGCCGCGCTGATTCCCACCAAGGACACGCCGGTCATCGTTCACTGCCGGACGGGCCACCAGGCTACCCAGACGTTTTTTGTCTTGACCCGACTGCTCGGTTACAAGGACGTCAAGTGGTACGACGCCAGCTGGACGGAATGGGCGGCCCGCGCGGAACTGCCGGTGGAAAAGTAGCCGGAACAGACCGTAGCCAGACCAGGCCCGAACACCTCCGCGCCGTTCGGGCCTGTCGGCGAGCACCGAACGGGATTTCGACACTTTTCCGCGTCGTTGATGAAGTCGCGGTTTCGGTGCTGGGGTCAGGCTTCCAGAATTCAATTTTGGCCGAGCAGAGTCGGAGGACGTGGCTGGCACCAAACTCGGCCAGAATTGAATTCTGGAAGCCTGACCCGACTTCGCGCGACCGTGCCATCGTAGACCGCGACTTTCCGTGGCAGTTTCCCGTTTGGTGCTAGAACATTCCCTGGATCTGGCTGCGGAACAGCATCCCGTCGTCACCCGCCAGGATGTCGCTGGCCGTGTTGTGCAGCGGGCTGCCGTCGAGGGCCGTGACGTCGAACGCGAAGTGCAGGTTCTTTCCCTGGTTGAAATACCAGCGGAACCCCCCGGCGTACTCGTTGTGCGTCGCAAATCCGCCGCGGACGCGCGAGTAGCGGGCGTTCAACTCCAGCCGCTGCGGCAGCACGAAGAACCCGGCTTCGACGTAGAATCCGTGTTGAAACAGATCCTCGAAAGGAATGTCCCGATCGGCCCGGAGGCGGTCGATCCGCTGCCAGAAGTATTCCGCATTCAAACTCCAGCCGCGGTACTTCACGGCGAAATCCACCGCGTTCAGCAAGACATCATAGCGATTGACCGTCGCTCCGGGGGCAAGCGCGCCGGTCTGCGTCAGCCGCGTTCCGTCGCTGAGTCTCAGGAAGTCGGATTCCCGCAGCGGCTTGCCCGACTCGTCCAGCCCTGACTGGCAGGCATAGGTCCAGGAATGCCCGACGCGGATCAGGGGACTGCACGTCGAATCGAAATCCACGAGCCCGTTCCCGTAAGGCCCCAGGGGATCCCAGTACACGGTCCCCGCGAACGCGAATCGGTCGTTCAATTCGCCGGGCGGCGAGTTCATCGCCCGGTAAGCGTTGCCGGCCATCAGCTCATAGTGCAGCCGTTCTGCCGGCTGGCCCACCAGCCATACGCCCACGGTCCGGTCCGGGTGAAAGAAATCGGCGGCCAACGGGCGATCGACCAGTCGCGTGTCGAAGGCCGACAGCAGCCACTGGCGGACGGCGGGCACCTTCCGCTTGCCGAACTGGATCTCGCAAGCTTCGCTGAACTCATACCCCCACCAGAAATCGAAAAAGTCGACCGTGTGCCCGTCATCCGTGTCGCCGTCCAGCTGCACGAAGTATTTGATTTCCGGCGCCAAGGCGTAGCCTGAGAAGATCAGCCGCGTTCGCTCGTTGTCAAAGTAGGTCCGGTTGAGGATCTGGCGCGTGACCCCCGCCCGGTCGGTCCACGAGTGGTCATCGCGGCTGAACACGACCTGCCGCAATTGAATCCGCCCGTTCAATTTCAGCTCGAAGGATTGCGACGACTCGTTGGTATGGCGGAGGTAGAATCCTTTGTCGTAGCCCACTTCCCTCGTCGGGCGCGGTTCCAGGACGCCTTGATCCATGATCTCCGCCGAACTGGGTTCGGAGTCCAGTCGCAGCTCCGCATCGACCTCGCGCTCCAGCAACGATTCAGACAACAAGGTCATGTCTGCGGCCAGAGCCGGAGCGTTCGGTCTCATGCTGGCTGCCAGCCACGCCAGCATCGCCATCGTCGCCAGCAGCCCTCCGCGGACGCAGCACGGCGATCGTTGCGCTGGCAACCCGCTGCGGTGTTGACTTTGGAGCCCCATCACGGCCACGTGGTTTTACGGTCTGGAAGACGAGGACGGGAAGAGAAGCGGCGCCGCACCCCGCCGGCACAGTCGCCTTTCATCTCACTGAAATCGACCGTACCAATCATGAGGATTGAATCAAATCTGCCGATCGTAGAGATTGGGCAATGCACGCTGGCATCCGAAAAGCGCACGGGAGGCCGGTGGATGTGTCCGCAAGGCAGATTTCGGACGAAGATCAGAGCGAAGTTCCAACATCTTTCGGCGGGCCTAGTCCTCGCCGGCTCGAGTCGCCAGGGCTTGGAACACGGCCAAGTCGATCTGGTCGCTGATGGTCCTCACCGAGCCGTCGCACAGTACGAAGCTCGCACCGCCCGGATGAAAACTGCCGAAGTCCGTCAAATCGTTCGGGACGTGGTTCGGCACCCGGTTGGCGCTGCTGACGACACGGGCCGCGTTGCGATGTGCGCCGGGGACCGCTCCCACCCAGGTGGAATGGTCCAGGCGGGAGCCATGTTCTCCGACCAGCAGCGTGTTGCTCAGACCGTCGAGGACATCGGCGAAGCGCAGCGAGCTGTTCTGAAAAAAACAGCCGTTGCCCGAGCCTGCAGCCGTCTCGACGACACCCGTGCCGAACACGCCGACGTAGTTGGCGCGGGCCACGTCGAACAAGGCCGGACCGCCGGGGCCGGCATCGGGGCCGCTGCCGGGGCCGGCCTGGTACAGCGTGAAAAGTTTCTCTGACGGGTCCGAAGGGCAGAGAAAGGCGGGCACGAGCGACTCGCGGAGCGGCTTGTTGCTGGCGTGGTTGATCTGGAATTGAGGCGGGCCTTCGGGACCGCCCGCCCCGCCCCAACCCCCGGGTCCGCCTGGCTGCGATCCGGCGCCGGAGCCCGCCAGCAGGTTCTGCTGCTCGGTGAACTGCAACAGCATGGCAGCCCAGCCCCAACCGGGCTCGCCGTTGGGCGGGTAGGCGTACCAGCCGGGCGGAAGCCTCTGAAACGTGTCGTGATGCGTTTGCAGGGCCAGACCGATCTGGCGAACGTTATTGGTACACTGAGCGCGCCGGGCAGCCTCGCGAGCGGCCTGGATCGCCGGGAGCAGCAGGGCTGCCAGAATGGAGACGATGGCCAAGACGACCAACAACTCGACCAGCGTGAAACCATTCGGTGACCGGGACCGCAACCGCAACACGACATACCTCGCCCGTGAAGCGCCGCGGCGTTGTCTCGTGCGACAACCCGAGCGTCTCACACAGGACCTGTGAGTCAGAAGGAAGTCAACAACCAAGGTAATTTACCAGCCGCGTTGGGGGCTGGCCATTCGCCAAGCGTAGCCGCGTCGCACGTTCCGGCTGGAACGCGGCTTGGGCAGCCGTACAATGCTTCACAGGGGGTCAGGGCAAGCCGTATGCCCGGAGCGGAGATTTCGGAGGGTTGCGGGGGCGGGTACTGCGTTGCCGGGGCCGGAGTCCACGTGCTCTCTGTCGGGGAAGGTGGATGGCGATGAGGATCAGTCTGAAATTGACGGCGGCCTTTCTGGGCATCGCCTCGCTGGTGGGCGCAGCGGGGTACCTCGCCCAACGCACGACGGGCGAAGTGCGGTTCCAGGTTCAGCGACTCAAGGAAAACGCCGTGCCGCGGATTGCCGGGGCCTCGCAGACCACGGCAGCGCTGTACGCGATCCATCTGGCCGCTCACCAACTGGTGGCGGCCGAGCGGCGGCGCGCGGACACCGCGGGGGCGGCATCCGCCGCGGCGGGCCCAGCCGGCTCGGTCGAGGAACACCAGGCGGCGGCCGAACAAGGCCTCGAAAGATTGCGGCTGGCGGCCGCCTCGCGGGCCCGTTGGGAAGCGGCGAGCGAAGCGGCCGAGCAGGGGACAGACGCTCCGCCACGGTCGGCATCCTCCCTGCAATCGCTGCAGGCGAAGTGGATCTTGCAGCAGCGTCTTATGGCCGAAATGCGCCGCACGCTCGCCCAAGATCCGGACCGTGCCGAGCGGTTCCTGGAGGAACAGCTTTGCCGGCACTTCAGAAGCGAACTCTTGCCCTTGCTCGTCGCCCAGCGCGACCAGGCAGAACAGGAACTCACGCAGGCGATCAACGGCGTGGAGCGGTCGCTGGCCTTGGCGGACAACCAGCGCGGGCTGCTGACCGTGGCCGCCGCGGCCGGCGCCGTCTTGATTGGCCTGTTCATGTCGCGCTCGATCGGACGCCCGTTGCGGAGACTGCAGCGGGCCGCGGAAGCGTTGGGGCGCGGCCGTTTCGAGACGCGGGTCGCGCTGGACGGCCGGGACGAAATCGGAGTTTTGGGCCAGGCACTGAACCAGATGGCAGCCGATTTGCAGGAGAAAACCGTCTCCCGAAGCTACCTGGAAAACATCCTCCGGTCGATGCGCGAGATGCTGATTGTCGCGGACGGTGACGCCAGAATTCGCCGCCTCAACCCCGCCGCCTGCTCGGAACTGGGTTACGGCCCCGCCGAACTGATCGAGCGGCCGTTGCGGGAACTCTTTCTCGCCGACGCCCTGCCGGCGGAGTTGGATTTTCCCCAGTCGCTGTCGCACGGAGCGGAAAGCGTGCTGCGGACCCGTTCGCGGGGACCGATCCCCGTCCTCTGTTCGGTCGCCGAGATGCGCGACGAGACGGGCCGCCGGGAAGGCTTCGTCTGTGTGGCCTGGAACATCTCGCGGCAGAAGGACACGGAACAACGCCTGCTGGCCTCGCTGCGGGAAAAAGAATTGCTGCTCAAAGAAGTCCACCACCGCGTGAAGAACAACTTGCAGGTCATCTCCAGCTTGCTCAACCTGCAAGCCCAGGAGCTCAGCGACCCGCAAACGATCCGGCTGCTTCAAGAGAGCCAGGGGCGGGTCCGTTCGCTGGCTTTGATTCACGAACAACTCTATCGCTCCCGCGATCTCTCCCAGATCGACTTCGCCGCCTACGTGCGAGAACTCGTCGAACATCTCGCCCAGGGGATGGGAAGAGCGGCAACGCGAATCAACTTCCGCTTCGACCTGGAGCCCGTCCAGTTGCCTCTCGATCTGGCGATTCCGTGCGGCATGATCGTCAACGAACTAGTGTCCAATGCGCTGGAACACGCCTTTCCGGAAGGGCGTTTGGGCGCCGTTCGGATTGCCTTCCGCGGGGATGCCGCCGGTTACGAACTGACCGTCGCCGACGACGGGGTGGGCTTGGCCGAGGAACTGCTGGCGGGCAAGCCGGGGACCTTGGGACTGAAGGTTGTCCAGGCCCTGACGCGGCAGATTCGCGGGCGTCTCGACTTGCAGCCAGCGGCTGGTGCGGTGTTTGCGATCCATTTTGCGGCCTCGCCGCCTCTAGGCCCCACGCCGCATGATTCCTGAGCACAGTGGTGCCTTCCAGCCCAACGGGAAAGGACGCAACGAACGATGGAACCTACGGAACCTGGCACGAATTTGGATGTTCCGACAACCGCCAAAGAGCCACCGCGGCCAGTCCGAGTCCTGATTGTCGAGGACGAGCAGATCGTCGCCATCGATCTCGAAGGCCATCTGGAGCGACTGGGTTATCACGTCGTGGCTTCGGCCGCTTCCGGCCAGGAAGCGTACGACCAGGCCGGCCGGGCACAACCCGACCTGATCTTGATGGATGTCCGCCTGGACGGTCCGCTGGACGGGATCGAAGCCGCCCGGCGGATTCGCCAGCAGTGGGACGTGCCCGTCGTGTTTCTCACGGCCTATTCCGATGCGGCCACCCTGGAGCGTGCCAAACTGGCCGAACCCTACGGCTATCTCGTCAAACCCTTCGTGCCGAGTGACCTGAACGCGGCAATCCAGATGGCGCTCTACAAAGGGCGTGTCGATCGCGCCCTGCGCGAACACCACGAGAACCTGCACGCGATCCTCGACGCCCAGCGCCAGGGCACCGTCATGCTCGACGCGGAACTCCGCATCCGTTTCGCCAGTGCGGCCGCTTGCCGCATGGCTGACGTGAAGGAGGGAACGGCCGAGGGCCGGCCGCTGGCGGACTTCCTGCCCCTGTCCCCGGAGCAGACCGCCGCGCTGTCGGACATCTCTGGCCGTCCTTCGGGACAACGCTCAAAACTGCCGCTGGTGCTGGAAGGCGATGGTCCCCGGCCGCAGAGTGTGGAAATTGAAATCCTGGACGATCCGCGTCACGAGGGCGGCCGGATCCTGTTTCTGTACGACGTCACGCCGCTGGTCGACCTGCGGCGTCAGTTGGAAGCCGGCGCAGCACTGGGGGACATCGTCGGCAGATCTCCCGCCATGCGACAGGTTTTCCAGCTGATTCAGGATGTGGCTCGCGTCGATTCCACGGTGCTGATCGAGGGCGAGACGGGCACGGGCAAGGAGCTGGTGGCCCGGGCGATCCACCGCCTGGGACACCGCCGCGACAAACGTTTCGTGGCGATCAACTGTGCAGGCCTCAGCGAGGAGTTGGCCGCCAGCCTCTTGTTCGGTCATCGCCGCGGGGCCTTTACGGGCGCTGTCGGCGATCAGGAGGGGCTGTTCGAAGCTGCCCACGGCGGGACCTTGTTCCTGGATGAAATTGGCGATTTGCCGATCCGCGTCCAGACCACGCTGCTGCGCGTGTTGGAGGAACATGCGGTGGTCCGGCTGGGAGAATCGCAACCACGGGCCGCCGACGTCCGCATCCTCGCCGCGACGCACCGGGACTTGGCCCGTGAGGCGGCCGAACAGCGGTTCCGTCAGGATTTGCTGTACCGCATTCGCGTCGCCCGGATCAAGTTGCCGGCCCTCCGCCAGCGCCGCGAGGATCTGCCGCTGCTGGTCCGCGCCTTCCTGGCGGACCATGCCGCCACGACGGGCAAACGCGTCGACGGGATCAGCGACGAGGCGCTGGCGATTCTGCTGGAGTACGATTGGCCAGGCAATGTACGGGAACTGCGCAACGGTTTGGAGTATGCGGTGATCCGCATGCGCAGTTCGATCCTCCAGGTTGATGATCTGCCGCCCGAACTGCTGGAGTTCAGCCCTCAAGCCGACCCACAACCAGCCGACCAGGAGGATGCCAACACCGCCGACGCAGACCGCTTGCAGTCGGCGTTGCGTCGGGCCAGAGGAAACCGCACCCGGGCAGCCGCCCTGCTGGGCATCAGCCGAGCCACGCTCTATCGCAGACTCCGCGAATTGGGACTGGACGAGGCCTAGCTGGGATCGTGCCTCAGAAACATGCCTCGCGTGACGCTCCTGAGACACTCGTGAGACACTTTCCAGGATTCCTGGTCGTCACGTGCCGCGCGCGGTCGCCTCTGACTCGAATCCGCTACGCCCGAAACCTTCCGCGGAAACACGGCGTCAACCACGGCCCTCCACAAGCTGTCAAGGCTGCTGTCGAAGTTGCGGACTCGACCCAGAGCCGTCGGCACATAATTTGCCTGCCAGATGTTACTGCGGGAGGTTTCCATCCCGGCCGCTGCCGTCGGCTTCTCCGGCGAATCTTCCAAGTGTTCGACTTTTCGTGCGGTTTTCGAGGATCTCTTCTGAAAGGATGGACAAATGAGAGGCAAGATGTTGTGGGTAGAAACGTTGGAACGACGGGACTTGTTGGCTGCTCTCTGGAGCGGCTCGGTTGGCGAACCCGTTCAGACACAAGAGCGTGTCCAGGTTCAAGAGTGTGTTGAGTGTTGCCAGGACCCGGTGCAAGCCCAGGCCCAGACGCAGACGCAACAGCAGGACAGCGGCGGCGAGGGCCCGGTCCAGAATTCCGTGCAGGAGCAGGAGCAGGAGCAGGCCCAGACGCAGACGCAACAGCAGGACAGCGGCGGTGAGGGCCCGATCCAGAATCCCGTGCAGGAGCAGGCCCAGACCCAGACGCAACAGCAGGACAGCGGCGGCGAGGGCCCGGTCCAGAATCCCGTGCAGGAGCAGGCCCAGACGCAGACGCAACAGCAGGATGGCGACAGCGCTGGCCCGGTCCAGGACCCCGTGCAGGACAAGGCCCAGGCCCAGACGCAGACGCAACAGCAGGATGGCAATTGTGACGGGGCCGTCACTGATGCAGCCATCGAAAGCCTCGTGGCCGACGACGCCGATCCACTTCGTCAGCGCAGCGGCGAGCCGGCCCAAGACGATGGAAACTTCGTCCAGCAACGGGACGGCACGAGCTGGTAGGAATCTTGGCGTGAAGGAAAGCCTGGCGTGCTGCGTCTGATCCGTGAACCAGAGAAGAGGATCGTTGTCGATCGTATCTCAAGACTGTTTTTGGAGGAATTTGACATGACCAAGCTTGTTGCTTCGCTGGCCGCCTTCCTTGCTCCCGTGATCCTGGCTACGGCCGTCCACGGAGCCGACGCGACCGTTCCCATCGTCGTCTCGCCCAGCACGATCAACCTGCAAGCGGCGGGCGAGTGGGTGACCGTCCATGCAGAAATTGACTATTCCGCCGTCGAGGGGGCGAGCGTGACGCTTAATGGGATCCCCGTCCAGGCGACCTTTGCGGACAGCCGGGGCGATCTCGTCGCAAAATTCCTTGTCGGCGATGTGAGAGCGATCGTGGAACCCGGCACGGCGGAGCTCACGCTGAGCGGTACGACCCGCGACGGCGGGACCTTTTCCGGCACAGATACCGTGAAGGTGATCAACGTCAGCGGGAAGAACTAAGGCAGCCCGCAGAGTATCGGTTTCCGGCAGGACGAGCAGCGCGGTGAACCCCACCCCGCTGCTTTTGCGTCCACGTCAGTCCTTCCCAACACCGCCCCTGCCAAGCACATATCTGCTCAGTTGGTGACGGGCCAGCCGCCGCCACACCCGGTGCCTGCAAACAGGTCGGGTGTGGCACGCGGGCGTCGCCTGGCTTGTCGGCGGGGTGTGACGCTGCTACGCTGAGAAACGTCAGGCCGTAACGTCTGCGGGCATCCTGGCGGGCAAGCGTAACAAGCATCAGGGAACGAGGACGTGAACCGATGAGCAAAACCAAAGTCGCTTTGTTGGGCGCCGGCTTTATCGCCGACATTCACATTGAATCCTATCAGCGTTTTGTGCCCGACGCCGAAGTCGTGGCGGTGTACACCCGCGATCCGCAAAAAGCTGCGGCCTTTGCCGCTAAGCACGGGATCGCCCAGTGGTACGACGATCTGGAGCAAGCGATCACCCAGTCGGGCTGCGACGTGGTGGACATCGGATTGCCCAACTTCCTGCACCATCGCGCCGTGTTGGCGGCGGCGCGGGCCGGCAAGCACGTGATCATCGAAAAGCCGCTGGCGCTGAATTTGGAGGAGGCCGACGAGATGATCGCCGCCTGCCGGGCGGCGGGGCGCAAGTTGATGTACGCCGAGGAGCTGTGTTTTGCGCCCAAGTACGAGCGGGTCCGCAAGTTGGTCAACGAAGGCGCCGTCGGCAAGATCTTCCAGATGCGGCAGTGCGAGAAGCACAGCGGGCCGCACACCGCCTGGTTCTACGACATCGAGCAATCCGGCGGCGGCGCGATCATGGATATGGGCTGTCACGGCATCGCCTGGTTCCGCTGGATGCTGGGCGGACGGCCCAAGGCGGTTTCCGTGTACGCCCACCTGCAAAACGGCCTGATCCACCAGGCCCGGACGAAAGCGGAAGAGAATTCGATGGTGACGGTCGAATTCGAGGGCGGCGCCATCGGGGTGGCCGAGAACAGCTGGGCCAAACTCGGCGGCATGGACGACCGCGTCGAAGTCTACGGCACCGGCGGCGTGGTCTACGCCGACCTGTTCGTGGGCAATTCCGCGCTGACCTACAGCGAAGCGGGTTACGGCTACGCGATGGAGAAAGCGGCTTCCTCGAAGGGCTGGAGTTTCACGATCTTCGAGGAAGCCTTCAACCAAGGCTATCCCCACGAACTCAAGCACTTCATCCAGTGCGTGCGGGAGAACCTGGATCCGGCCGTCACCGGCGAGGACGGCCGGGCCGTGCTGGAGATCATGCTGGCCGCGTACGAGTCGGCGGGTACCGGCCGGAAAGTCCTCTTGCCGTTCGAGCCCAAGGTCAAGAAGCCGATCGACCTGTGGCTCGGCGCGTAGATCACGCATCCGGTGCGGGACCACGGCGTCTGGTCTTGCCGGGACGGCCGGCCGCGGCGCACCGGCCGCAGTGAGTGTGCCTATGTCACCAGCGGGCGAAAGCAACTTGCTCTTGGGAATTCTCGCGCTGCAGATGGACTTCATCAGCCGCGAGCAATTGATTGCGGCCACCAGCGTTTGGGTCCGGGACAAATCGCGGGCGCTGGCGTCGATCCTGCGGGAGCAGCACGCCATCGATCAGGCCGTTCACGACCTGCTCCAGGCGCTGGTCTCCAAGCACCTGGAGTTGCACGACGGCGATCCGCAGCAGAGTCTGGCGGCGTTGAGTTCGCTGGGGTCGATCCAAGACGACCTGCGTTCGCTGGGCGACGAGGAGCTGTCTCAGACCCTGCCGCTGGTCGCCGGCGCGAAGAGCGAGGACAACGACCGGACGCTGTCGTGGGCCGCCGGAGAGGTGTCGTGGGCCGCCGGAGAGGTGTCGGCAGGCGGGGCGCGTTTCCGCGTCCTGCGGCCGCACGCCAAAGGCGGACTGGGTGAAGTCTTTGTGGCCTACGACCGGGAAGTCAACCGCGAGGTGGCGCTCAAGGAAATCCTGCGGCAGCACGCCGACGACCTTCGCAGCCGGGCCCGCTTTACGCTGGAGGCGGAAATCACCGGCAGACTGGAGCACCCCGGCATCGTGCCCGTGTACGGGCTGGGCTGCTACGGAGACGGCAGGCCTTTTTATGTCATGCGGTTCATCCGGGGAGAGAATCTGAAGACCGGCATCCAGCGCTTCCATCGGGACAACGCAAGAAAGTCCGCGGCGGAGACGTCGCTCGAATTCCGCAAACTGCTGGGACGCTTCGTCGATGTCTGCCAAGCCATCGAGTACGCGCACAGCCGGGGCGTGCTGCACCGGGATCTGAAGCCCGGAAACATCATGCTGGGAAAGTACGGCGAGACGCTCGTGGTGGATTGGGGTCTGGCCAAGGCGACCGGACGGGATGAGCGGCATCACGCCACGCCCGACGAAACCACCTTGGTCCCCGGATTGTCCGACAGCGGTTCGGCGGAAACGGCGCTGGGATCGCTGGTGGGCACCAAGGAATTCATGAGTCCCGAGCAAGCGGAGGGCCGGTTGCGGGATCTCGGACCGGCCAGCGACGTGTACAGTCTGGGCGCGACGTTGTACACCTTGCTGACGGGTCAGACGCCGTTTCGTGGCGAAACGCAAGAGGTGCTGGCGCAGGTCCGCCAAGGCCGGTTCCCGCCTCCCCGCCAGATCCGGCCCGAAGTCCCGAGGGCCCTGGAAGCGATTTGCCTGAAGGCCATGGCCCTGCGTCCCGACCAGCGGTACGGTTCGGCCCAGGAGTTGGCGGCCGAGATCGAACGCTCTCTGGCGGACGAAGCCGTCCAGGCGTATGCCGAGCCGTGGCTGGACACCGCTCGCCGCTGGACCCGCCGCCATCGCATGACTGTGGCCGCCGTGGCCGCCCTGCTGGTCACGTCGTTCGTGGCCTTGGCCGTGGGCTACGTGCTGGTCCGCAAGGAGCGCAACGTCGCCCAGGAAAACGCCGCGATGACACGGCAAGTGGTCGAGCAGTTCCTGATCCGCATCGGCGACGACCGCTGGTCGCTGCTTCCCCAGTTCGAGCCGTTGCGCGTGGAAATGGTCGATCAAGCGGTCGGCCTGTACCGTCGGTTGCTCGAACAGCAGCCGCGCGACGTCTCGCTGCGATTCGACGCGGCCTTGTCCTTCCGCCGCTCGGCCAACCTGTATCGCATGGTCAATCGCTTTGACCAAGCCCGGCAATTGTATCGGGATTCGGCGGCGCTGATGGAAGACATCCGCCGCGAGCAGCCGCGAGACGAGTTCTTGGCGAACAAGTGGGTGGAGTTGCTGTCCGACGAAGCGGACTGGGCTCTGCGTGCCGAGGGTGCTGCGGCAGCCGAACCCAAGTGCCGCGAAGCGTACGAAGTCGCGAATCAGACCCGGACGGATTTCCCCGCTTCCGTGGCGGCCCGCCTGGGCGAGGCCCGCGCCCAGTTGAGTTATGCGGAAGCCCTGCAGCAACGGGGCCGGTACGCGGACGCCGTTCCCATGGCGCAAGCGGCGGCTACGACGTTCGGCGAGTTGTCCAAGGAGTTGCCGAAAGACCTGTTCTGCCGAGCAAGCACCGTCATCGCCTGGAACAACCTGGCCAACATGCTGCGGGCTGCCGGGCAACTGCAACCGGCGGAAAGAGCGCAAGCACAGGCCGTCGAACGCGGCCGGGCCAACCTTCGCCACGCCCCAGCCGAACCGAACTCGCGCTTCGTCCTGGCAGCGACTCTCGTCGAACAGGGCCGACTGTACCGCGTGCAAGGCGGTCGTGAAAACGAGTCGCGAGCTTCGTTGGACGAGGCCGTCGCGATGCTGGAAACGCTGACCCGGCAGTCGCCCTCCACAGCCACCTTCGCGCGGCGGTTGGCCGATGCCCTCGTCGCGCGGGGCGAACTGGGCCTCGTTACAGGCCCCGCCTCAGCCGCCGTGACGGATGCCCGCCGTGCGGTGGAACTGGCCGAACAACTTGAGCAACAGTCTGGCGGCGTCGCCGGTTACCACTCGCTGCTGGCGTTCGCCTACACGCTGGCCGGCCAAGCCGAAGGGAAACTGGGAAACAACGCCGCGGCTCGTGCCTTGCTGGCAAAAGCCCAAACGCGAATTGCCAGCGCCCGCCAAGTCAATCCCGCCGATCCACAGTTGATCGAGAAAGCAGCCGAGATCGAGTCGCTGCTGCGGGAAGTCCGCTCCACGACGGATGGGTCTTGACCCGAAGGGCAGAGCCGACCACTCCGCCCGTCCCGCCGCAGCGTGTACCGGTTACGTGTCGACAGGTCTAAGGTCTGTACACAACCCGTGAGATGCTGAATGAGTGGATGGGACCACTCGGCCACTGGACGGTCACCGTCAGGTCGCCGATCAGGTCGCCGGTCCAGTCGTCGTTGCCAATGCGTCCATTGGTGCTTTTCTTCTGCGGTTTACCCGATATCTTCAGGATCGAGGGGTCGTGATTGTCTCTCTTGGCAGTGGCATCCCATTCGACGTGTTCTTGGAGATTGGGCAGGCCATTCTCGTCCCGCAGGACGCTGACCACCTTGACCTCCTGAGCGTCCCCTTCGGGAAGACTTTCTCCAAAAACATCGAACTTCTCGTTGCCATCGAGTTTGAACCTCAGGATGCCTTTCAGCTTCGCCATGTCCGAACTCCTGTAAGAGGCGAAAAAAAGAAGCAATCACAACACCCCAGACCGGTGCAGCGTGTTGAACGGCCGTATGCGACATACTGTCTTCTTAAGCCTTTCAGCCACGTCTGTCAAGCAATCGGCCCGAGTTGCGCAGACAGCCGGTTCGGGGGCCCGGCCATTTTTGTTTTGGGGTGGATTGCCTTTTTTTTCAGAATTCGCGTCCCGCAAAGACGCGACTGCAGGGGCCCTTGTACCGTCGCTTGTATCGCCTGTTTCCGCTATGTTTACGAATCTGCAAGCAAAACCCGACAAAGAGGAGACACTCCACATGTTGATGCGTCTTTCGCCGTTGTTCATCCTCGCGTTGCTCGCGAATCTGGCCGCCGAAGGCTCGGCGGAAACCAAGGACTACCCCTTCACGCCCGTGCCGTTTACCGACGTCCGGATCGGCGACGAGTTCTGGCTGCCACGCTTCGAGACGAATCGCATGGTGACGGTGCGGTACGATTTTCAGAAGTGCGAAGAGACCGGACGGATCGCCAACTTTGCCCGGGCCGGCGGACTGGAGGAAGGCAAGTTCGAGGGTATCCCGTTCAACGACTCGGATGTGGTCAAGGTGGTCGAGGGGGCGAGCTACACGCTGGCCATGCACCCCGATCCGGACTTGGACAAGTACCTGGACAACTTGATCGCCAAGATTGCGGCGGCCCAGGAGGACGACGGCTACCTGTACACCGCCCGCACCCTGGACTTTACCAACGGCATGACCGGCCCCGAACGCTGGACCAATCTGGCGTCCAGTCACGAGTTCTACAACGTGGGGCACATGTACGAAGCGGCCGTCGCCCATTTCCTGGCAACCGGCAAGCGGACGCTGCTGGAAGTCGCCGTCAAGAACGCCGACCTGCTGGTCAAGACGTTCGGTCCGGAACCGGGCCAGCGGATTAACGTGCCGGGCCACCAGGAGATCGAAATCGGCCTGGTCAAACTGTACCGCGTGACCGGCGAGGAAAAATACCTGCGGCTGGCCAAATTCTTCATCGACATGCGCGGCCGCGCGGACAAGCGGAAGGTGTTCGGCGCGTATTGCCAAGACCACAAGCCGCTGGTCGAGCAGACCGAGGTGACCGGTCACGCGGTCCGCGCCGGCTATCTGTACAGCGGCGTGGCCGACGTGGCCGCGCTGACCGGCGACCAGGATTACATCCGCGCGATCGATCGCTTGTGGGAGGACATGGTCTCGCGGCAGATGTACCTGACCGGCAGCGTGGGCGTGTTCGATCACGGCGAAGGGTACAGTGAACCCTACCACCTGCCCAACTTGAAAGCCTACAACGAAACCTGCGCGGCCATCGCCAACGCGCTGTGGAACCACCGCATGTTCCTGCTGCACGGCGAGGCCAAGTACATCGACGTGCTGGAGCGGATCATCTACAACGGCTTCCTGTCGGGCATCTCGCTGTCCGGCGACCAGTTTTTCTATCCCAATCCGTTGGCCTGCGACGGCCGCTTCCGTTTCAACCACGGCGACCTGGTCCGCAGCCCCTGGTTCGGCTGCTCGTGCTGCCCGGTGAACGTCGTGCGGTTCATCCCGTCCATCGCCGGGTACGTCTACGCCCAGCGCGGCGACGAAGTGTTTGTGAACCTGTACGTCGCCGGGAGCGGGACCGTCCAGCAGAAGACAGGCAAGCTGCGGCTGGAGCAACAGACGCGCTACCCGTGGGACGGCAAGGTGCGGATCGTCGTCCAGCCGCAACCGGCTGCCACGGTCGCTCTGAAGCTTCGCGTTCCCGGCTGGGTCCAGGGCCGGCCGGTGCCCAGCGACTTGTACCGCTACGCCAGTCAGCCGACGGAGCCGATCAAATTGACGGTCAACGGCCAGCCGGCGGAGTTGAACCTCCAGGACGGCTATGCGACGCTCCGCCGCCCATGGCAACCCGGCGACGTTGTGGAGTTGGACCTGCCGATGCCCGTCCACCGCGTCTTGGCCCACGAGAACGTGGTGGACGACCGCGGCCGAGCGGCCATCGAGCGGGGGCCGATCGTGTATTGCGTCGAGGGCGCGGACCACGACGGCCGGGTGCTGAACCTGGTGCTGCCGGACGACGCGCAGTTGACTCCCGAACACCGCGCGGATTTGCTGGGCGGCGTGACCGTGCTGCGCGGCCAAGCCTTGGCGGCGTCCCGCAGCGAGGACGGCACGGTGCAGACCAAGCCGGCGCCGGTCACGATGATTCCCTATTACGCCTGGTGCCATCGCGGCGCGAACGAGATGGCCGTGTGGCTGCCGCAAACCGTGGAACGAGCTCAACTCCCGCCTCCGCCGACGATCGCCTCGAACAGCCGGGCCACATCGAGCCACTGCTGGCCGCCGGACTCCGTCGCCGCTGTGAACGACCAGGCGGAGCCGGCCAACTCGAACGACCATTCGATTCCGCGGCTCACCTGGTGGGACCACAAGGGCACCGCCGAATGGCTTCAGTACGATTTCGAGAAGCCCACCAAGGTGTGCGCGGTCGAAGTCTACTGGTTCGACGACACGGGCCGCGGCGGCTGCCGGGTGCCTGAATCGTGGCGGCTGTTGTACCAGGACGGCGAGCAGTGGAAACCGGTGGACACGCAGGACAGCTTCGGCGTGGCCAAGGACCGTTACAATCCCGTGAGCTTTGCCCCGGTGACCACCGGTGGCCTGCGGATCGAACTGCAACTGCAGCCCAAGTTCTCCGGCGGCGTGCTGGAATGGAAGGTCCGCTGATTCGCGTTCGCGGCGCGCGTCACCGTAGACCGCTCGCTCCGCGAGCGGCACTCCGCTCGCGGAGCGAGCGGTCTACGGTGGCCGCGTCAGGCTTCTAGGCCGTAGAACCGCACCGCGTTGTCGTGCCACAGTTTCCGTTGCTCGGCGGCGGGCCGGCTGGCGACGATCTCGCGGAGGGCCAGCACCCATTGGCGATACGTGGCGCCCTTGAGGCACACGGGCCAATCGCCGCCGAACACCACGCGGTCCGGGCCGAAGGCGTCCAAGCAGTGGTTGACGATCGGCGCCAGGTCCGCGGCGGTCCAGTCCTTCGGCGCGCTGGCGACGATCCCGGAAATCTTGCAGATCACGTTGTCGCGTTTGGCCAGGGCGTCCATGTCGCGCTTCCAGGCCGCGGGATCGTGGCTGGGCTTTCCGCCGTCGGGCCGGGCTGCAAACGCCTTCGGGTCCGCATTCCCGCAGTGATCGACGATGAACCGCGTGTCGGGACACAACTCCGTCAGCTTCGCGCCGTCCTTCAAATCCGCGGCTCGCAGGCACAGATCGAAACTCAGCCCGGCGTCGCCGAGCAACCGGATGCCGCGCACGTACTCGTCGGAAACGCAGTGTCCGGCCGGCGTGGCGCCGTGCAGCACTTGTCGCACGCCCTTCACGTACGGGTTGCCCTTGAACCGCGCGAGGTAATCGCCGAATTCGTCCGACGCCGGCCGGCCGCCGATCACCGCTGCCACCGTCGGATGCTGTTTGCTGCGGCACAAGCCGATCACGTGTTCCGCCTCGGTCACATGGTCGCGCGGGTCCACGGCGACCTCCATGTAAACCGCCTTGACCACGTTCAAGCCGCGGGTCGCTTCCCGATACTCCGGCATCGCGAACCGCCGGTTCAAGAGTTCGGAGCCCTTTAGCCAGGGCGGCCGCACGACCTCCAAGTCCCACAGGTGCTGGTGGGTATCCACGATCGGAAACGCCGTCGTCGGCTCGTCCGTCGTGGCCAGACCGGCACGGGCCAGCACGCCTCCGGTCAGCAGTCCGCCGGCGGCTTGTTGTACGAACTGGCGACGCGAACAGGACATGGTGTTTTCCTCCGAACTAAAAAAGCTGTCATCGGGTGATTGGCGGGACGGGGACATTTTACTTTTTTCGCCGACGAGGACAAGTTTGGCGTCGCTGCAGTCGTGACGAGAGAAAGTGGAAGGTCCCCTTTCTTCCCTCGTGCCAGTGCAACACGGTCTTTCGCGAGTCTGCAGACATGCGTGGGGCTTACCCGTGCCTCAGCCCGCCCCGAACAGCGTCCGTAGGAACTTCTGGTTGTGCTGGTAGCATTCGACCAGCGTCTTGCCGCGAATTGTCGCCCCTTCGAGGATCAGCCAGCCGCGGTAGCCGATGTCGGCGATCGCGTCGCGGACAGGCAGCAGATCGACTTTGCCCTGGCCGATCAGAAAGCCGTTCTCCTTGATGTGGATCTGGCAGATCCGGTGCTTGCCCAACCGGCGGATCTCTTTGCAGATGTCGTATCCTTGGTCCGTCATGTTGCACACGTCGTAGTAGACTTGGATGGCCGGCGAGCCGACGCCGTCCAGGATCCGCAGGTGGTCGTCGGCGTTCATCCAGCTTTCGATGCCCAGCACCACGCCGGCCTGCTCGGCCTGCGGGGCGACTTTCTTCAGCCGCCGGATGACTTCGTCCTGCCTGGCCCGGTCGCCCTTGATGTCGCCGTTGCCGAAGAATGCCAGCAGACAGCACTTGACGCCCAGCTTGGGCAGCACCTCGACTACGTCGGCGACCCACTGTTCGGTGCGCGGGTCGGAGGCGTACGGGATGCTGTTCAGCAGGCCCATCGCCAGCGACGAAATCTCCAGCCCCGTGGTCTTGCAAACTTCCTGATACGTCGCGCGCACCGCCGGGTCGCGCAGGTCGTTGGCGCTGCCCGGTCGGCCGAAGCTGACCTCGACGCCGTCCAAGCCGATTTCCTTGGCCACGGCAAACGCATCCGGTTTCTGCGTGTTGCCGATCGACCAATCGCACGCGCCGATTTTGAACGGCGCGGTCTGGTCTCTTGCGCCGGCCAGAGCCGCCAGCAGGGGCGACACGGACAAGCTGGCCAAGCCGGAAGCTGAACCCGCGAGGAATTGCCGACGCTGAATACTGCTCATAAGAATTGCTCCTGTGTGCAGGGACCGGCAGGGCCGGCGAATCGGTAAGGATCAGCAGCATCATAGCAGGAAGCGGCTGGAAAGCAGCATCCACGGCGTGAGGATTGCCGCCTTTGGATAGGAATTGCCGCAGTCAATGCCGCGGAAACGAAACACAGCCCGGCTGTCGCCACAAGCATTGCTCGAGAAAACCGGGCTGCTGATGCCGCCAACTGCCGCTGCCTCAGCGATCCCAATCGTTCGCTGCGGTCCCGGGCGGCGGAAGCACATTGCCAAAGTCCTCGGAGATGGCATCCGTAATGGCGGCCAGATCAACTCGTGGCGGCAGCCAAACGCTGCCCGGCGGGCGTCCGGCCCGTTTGCGGCGCTCCCGTTCGGACCAGGTCGCCTGGATGTTCTCGCACTCCTGACGGATAGCCCTTGGCGAGGGAGCGTAAGGTTGGCTGGTGCGAGTCGGCGGTTTGCTCAGTGCTCTCATGATTTCTGCCTCCTCATCCCCCCAAAGTTTTGTTCGGTCGCTTCCCTATGGTCCCAACAAGGCTCCTGCCTTGCTGCTTCGACCGAGCAGGCTGCAAAAACTGTTCCCAAATCTTCTGCTGCCGTTCCACCACTCGGCTCGCCGTCGCCCAGTTCCACTTTGCTCGTCCCAGGTTCTCAGCAGTGCGGCGTTTCCATCGCACAAGGCGAATGGCGGTTTCCAGACCGCTGAGTTATGCTAGGAACCAGATGTGTCACGAGCGTGCAGTTGCGCGCTTCGTGGTGGGACAGAATTGATTATTCCGGCCCACACAGTTCGACCGGCAGCCGCCAACAACGCAGCCTCAAGCTCCGACCTGCGACAGGGTGACAAGCAGGGATGCTTGCCGCTACGCTGATACGTGCTGCCGTCATCCCCAACCCTATTGTACGAAGGAGAAGGCGAAATGGCACAAAAAATCCTGTCTCTTGCGGTCTGCACAGCAATCCTTGCCAGTTTGGCCGCGGCGAACTGGCTTGACGCAGCCGACGGGCAGCGAGTCTGCAAACCGTTCAACGGCAAGGACTTAACGGGCTGGAAGACGGTCGCCGACAAGGGCGGCCACTGGGTCGTCGGCACGGCCAAATTGGATCCTGTGAATCCTGCGAAATTGACCATCGCCGCAGCGGCCGCTGGACAAGGCGAACTGGTCAACGCCGAAGCGCACGGAGTGGACATCTATAGTGAACAGGAGTTCGGCGATGGCACGGTCAGTCTGGATGTCATGGTTCCCAAGGGGTCCAATTCCGGCATCTACCTGATGGGCAACTACGAGATTCAGATCTTGGACAGTTGGGGCCGCGACAAGGTCGGCCCCGGCGACCTGGGCGGCTTGTACGGCGCGGCCGCTCCCAAGTTGAACGCCGCCAAGGAGCCCGGCCAGTGGCAGACGTTTGTGATCGAGTTCCAGGCGCCTCGCTTCCAGGACGGCAAAAAGGTCGGCAACGCGGTCTTCAAAAAGGTGACGTTGAACGGACAAGTCATCCATGAGAACGTCGAAATGAAGGGCGTGACCGGCGGCAATCTGGGGCGCGGCGAACAGCCCAAAGGCCCGCTGATGTTCCAGGGCAATCATGGCGCCGTCGCCTATCGCAACCTTTGCGTTACCGTGCCATGAAAGACCAGGCAGCGGGTCGGCTGCTGATCCTGATTGCCGCCGTGATGTGGAGCACCAGCGGGTTTTTCGCCAAGGCTCCGTGGTTCGCGGACTGGCCGTTGCAGGCCCAGGGCCTGCCCGTCCGCGGTCCGCTACTGGCTTTCTGGCGAGTCGTCTTTGCCAGCCTGGTGCTCCTGCCGCTGGTCCGCCGTCCGCGGTGGACGCCGAAGCTGTTGTTCCTGCTTGTCGCTTACGCGGCGATGAACTACACGTACCTGAACGCGATGACGTTGACCACCGCGGCCAATGCCATCTGGCTGCAGAACACGGCGCCGGCGTGGGTCTTTCTGATCGGCGTGTTTGTGTTCCGCGAACCGCTGCACCCGCGCGACCTGTGGCTGCTGGCGTGCTGCGCGGCGGGAGTCGCGTTGATTCTGTGGTTCGAGATCGGCGGCCAGTCGCCCCAGGGGGTTGTGTTCGGCCTGTTGAGCGGTTTGGCTTACGCGGGCATCGTCTTGTCGCTGCGGCAACTGCGCGGCGAGGACGGCGCGTGGCTGCTGTTTCTCAGCAACGTGACGACCGCCGCCGTCTTCCTGCCGTTCGTGTTGCATTGCGACCTCTGGCCGACCGGGACCCAGACCGCGTGCCTGGCCGGCTTCGGCATCTTTCAGATGGGGCTGCCCTATCTGCTGTTCGCTCGCGGCGTGCGGCGGATCACGGGCCATGAAGCTGCGGGCATTGCGCTGGTGGAGCCGATCCTGGTCCCGATTTGGGTCTGGATCGCGTGGCGCCACGCGGCGTCGTATCAGGCCCCGCAGTGGTGGACGCTTGTCGGCGGCGGCATGATCCTGCTGGGACTCGCTCTGCGGTATCTCGGCGGCAAGCCGGCGCCGAAGTTGCGTCTGGACTCGCTCCAAGACCAGCCACAAGGGGATCGGGCCCGAGTTCCTGCGAGGTCCGGGACCGCGGACGGCTCGGGGGCTTGACAAAGGCATCCGCCCGGACCACGATGCGCAGCCTGCAGTCCCTTCCAATCCACATCAGTTCCCCGTTGCTACGCCATGAAAACGCCCCTTGTTTTTCTCTCGCTGATCGTCTCTGCCAGTTCCCTGTTCGCGCGCGAGCCAGCCTGGATCTTCAACAACGGACCGGACGCCCGGCTGATCTCGCTGGGACAGGGCCAACTCCACTACGAAGTCGGCTTGACGAAATTGATTCCGAGCGGAACCGATCTCACCCTGACCGTGCCGATGGACGCGGACGACGCGTTCCCCGCCGCCGAGCGACCGTTCTTTGCCGTGCGGTACAAGTACAAGACGGCGCTTGCCCAGGCCGGTCTGTTCTTTACGACCGACACGTTGACCGCTCTTTCGGACAAGAGCTATTCCTCTTTCCCCGTCGTCGGCGACAACACCTGGCGGACCGCCGTCGTCGACATGCGCACGTTCGGCCACAAGAGTTGGACCGGGACGATCACTTCGTTCCGGTTCGACCCGACGAATCCGAGCGATACGGATTCCAGCTATCAAGTCTCCCGGCTTGGTTTCTTTCCGTCGGAAGGGGAGGCGCGGAGTTTTCTCGAGGCCGCCGTGGACGCCCCGGATTATTCGGAGCCGACTCACTTCCTCGCGCCGCTGGAGCGGGTTTTGGTTCCGGGCGGCTGTCTGTCCGAGGGGTACGACCGGGCCGACTTTATGCTGCAGGGGACGGCCGTTGACCAGCCGTCCGAAACGACGGTCGTCCGCTTTCGTCCCAAGGGCGGCGGAGGCGAGGAGTCCGTCGTTCCCGTCTGTCACACGAACCGCCGCGGATTCACTCATTTTGTCGCCAGGAAGGCGGGGAAATACCGCTTGGTCCATGAGGATGTTGCGCTGGATGACCTGGCCGGCCTGGCGGCCGACGCCCAGTCGGCGATCCGCTTCATCGTGGCGCGGCGACTGCTCCACGAAGCCGCGGACCGGCAGTTCCGCCCCGGCGATCCGCTGGCGGACGCGGACTGGAACGCGGCGGCCGCCGCGTTGGGCGAGTACGACATCACGCTGAAGACCGAGGCCAGGCCCGCCACCCGAGCCGAAGCCGCCGCAGCGCTGACGGCGGCCATTCAAACCGCGTTGGGAACGAGAATCGAATCTCCCTATACGAACGAGTACCTGACCCGCGACCGGATTCGGATCGGCGCATGGGTCAGCCCGCCCTCGGAGGCGATCGGCCAGGACTTCATCGAAACGTACAGTTCCGGCGGTTTCGACTGGATCATCGCCCACGGAGCGCTGGCCGGCTCCGGCCACCGGGAAAGGCTGCTCAGGGATTGCGACCGGTACGGGGTTGAATTGATCCTGGGCGATGGCGCGTTTAAGAACCCCGCCGTGGCGACCGCGGAATACTTCGACCATCCGTGTTTCGCCGGAACCTACGTGACCGACGAGCCGGGAACGGACCAGTACGACCAACTTGCCGAAATCTGCAATGCGTATGACAAGGAAACGGGCGGCAAGCTGCCGTACATCAACCTCCTGCCCATGTACGCCAACGCGGCCCAGTTGAAATACGGGGCTTCCGCCGCCGCGATCAAATACTACGATGCCGACCCCGACCTGTACAAGAAATACTGCGATGCCTTCTGCCAGAAGTTCGACCCGCCGTACATCTGCACCGACATTTACCCGCTCAACTGGACCCGTGGCAAGCGGACGACCTACCCGGACTACTGCGAGTCGATCAACATCATCGCTACCTCGGCCCGCGAGCACGGCAAAGACTTCTGGTGCTGCATCCAGACGTTCGCCTGGGTGCCCAGCAAACGAACCCCGACGGAATCGGAATTCCGCTGGCAGTCCTACTGTATGTTGTCGTTCGGTTGCAAGGGCCTGCTCTGCTGGACGTACGCGGGGTACAAGCCGGACTGCCCGTCACTGATCACGATCGACGGCCAGCGGACCAACGCCTGGTACGACGCCGCGACAGTCTTCAAGGAGATCCGCCAGGTCTCCGATGCCTTCGTCCGCTACAAGAACCTCGGCGCGCTGGCCCACAACGGCACGGACCAGACGCCGTACCTGAAATTCAGCAACCCGGTCCAGGCGTTCCCGACGCTCCAGCAGATTCAGTGCGACGACCCGCTGTTGGTCGGTTGTTTCGCGGAAAAAGACGGTCCCGGAAACGCCTTGACGATCGTCAACATGAGCGAATTGGAGATGCTCAAAACGGCGCAGGTCAAGCTGAAGACCGCCGGCTCGACGGCCGTCGCTTGGCCTCGCGGACAGCGCACGCCGCTGCGCCCCGACGCCGACGGATTTTATCAGCTCACGCTTCCGCCCGGCGAGGGAGTCTTCGTGGAAGTCGGAAGGAAGTGAAGGGGCCGCCCGCGGTCCCCGCGGCTGCGACGTTCGGCCTGGATGATCGGCGGCCCGGTCCAGCGGGCTTGCCGCCCGTCCTGAACGCCGATCATCCGGCCAACCGCAGGGAACGCCAACGTGGGGCTGGCATCCCGGAGTGCCCCGGAAGATACTGGAACCGTCGTGCGTGCCGGCCGTAAGCGAAACCGGGTGGGCGGATGCCAGAGACCATGTTGAATCGACGGCTGCGAGTTCTGCGGGTGGCGGCGCAAGCCATCGGATGCTTGGCCGTCTTCTACGGTTACGTTTTCTGGCGGATTCGGCCGGAGCTGTTCTATCAGCAGAAACCGCATGTCTTCGTGTTAGACCTTCCTTTCTTCCGCGGCTTCGCGGCCCGTCCGGGCGGAATCGTGGACTGCGTGGCCGCCTTCCTCTCGCCCCTGCTGGCTTGGGACTGGCTGGGCGCCCTGATGGTGACGTCGCTCGTCGCGCTGATCTGTGGGGCGACTCGCGGGTTAGGGCCGGCGCGTGCCGGTGCGGATCGTGAAGCCGTCTGTCTGCTGCCGGCCGTTTTGATCCTGATGGTTCTGGGCCAGTACCTCCACCCGGTGTCGCTGTGTGTCGGTTTGGGCGTCACGTTGCTGGGAGCCAACCTCTACGCCCGACTGGGGACAACCCGCGTTGGCGTTCGCGTGGCGGCATTCGCACTCGGATCGCTGGTAATGTACTTCGTCACCGCGGGGCTGTACGCGATTTTCGCCTGCCTGTGCGGATGCCACGAGTGGCAGGTCCAGCGTCGGCGCTGGTTCGGCGCGGCCTGCGTGGCCTGTGCCGCGGGCCTTCCGTACGCTGCCAGCTGGTGGCCGTTCGACCTGATTCTCCGCGATGCCTTTCGCGGTCTGCCGTTGCCCGCCGTCGAACACTGGCTGTCAATTCCTTCGTCCACGCCGCAGGCCGTCGCGATGCACACGGCGGCCCTGACGTTCCCGCTGGTCGCCGCTGTACTGTCCTCGTGGCGCAGACAACCGGCGACGCAGGCGGTTTCGAGCCCGCAGGATGCCAGCGACGGACGCGGCACAAAGGCGGACGAATCGGAAACCAAGACTTGGCGGGTGCGTCTGGCCGTTCCCGCGGCGATCCTGCTGCTGTTCGTGCTGGCCGACCTGGTCGCGTTCGACTCCGCCAAACGCTGCCTGCTGGAAATCGAGTCCGCCTCCGAACAGCGGCGCTGGGACGAGGTTCTCGCGTGGGCCCACGAGTTGCCGTTTCCCGACGAGCGGGCGTTCGATCCGCGGATTCTGTATTGCATCAATCGGGCGCTGTACTTCAAGGGCCAGTTGTTGGACCGCATGTTCGCCTATCCGCAAGCCTGTTCCACGCCGTCGTTGACGTTGATCCACGAAGACATTGACACGACGGCGCACCTGACGCCCCAACAATGCAGCGAGATTTTTTTCGACCTGGGACGCGTCAACGAGTCCGAACAAATGGCTTACGAAGCGTTGGAGCAGTGCGGCAATCGCCCGGAGGTTTTGAAACGCCTCGCGCAGATCTATCTGATCAAGGGCGAACCGGAGGCCGCCAGGCGTTTTCTGGCCCTGCTGGCTCGCACGCTCCTGCACCGCGGCTGGGCGCGCCAGATGCTCCAGCAGCTTGATTCCGATCCCGCTGGCCCCGCTCCGTGGCTCGCCGCCTATCGCCAGATCGCGGTGCAACGCGATTCTGTGGGTGACGCGGGAAACCTGGAGAGGCTTCTGCAGGGCCTGCTGGACAGGAACCCGCACAACCGGATGGCCCTCGAGTACCTGATGGCCCACTATCTGCTGACACGTCAGACCGGCAAGGTTTTCGACAATCGACACCGCCTGAATGGACGGGACGACGCCCGGTATCCGCGACACGTCGAGGAAGCGCTGGCATGTCACTTGGCGACGGCCGGGCGGAAGGAACTGGAAGACCACTCGAAGTTGATCGGTCCGGAGACCTGGCAGCGGTTCGTCGCGTTCGTCGACGCGGAGCGGAAATCGGCGGGCGATCCGTCCGCAGCGTTTGCGGCCCTCTATCCCGACTTTCACGACACTTACTTTTTCTCCCTGGTGTTCGGACACAACATCGCTTCCTTGGGGGCGGCAAGGAGGCCGGAATGAAGAAACGCCTTGGTCTGGGAATCGCGGCCGCCTGCCTCTTGCCGCTGGGCGTCTGGGCGTTTCTGGTCTGGCATCGTCCCCGGCTTGATCTTCACACCGCAACGCTCCTTGACCGGCCGCCGGCGATCCGTCCGGACTATCGCGACACGGTGATTCCGCCGAACATCGCCCCGTTGAACTTCGTGGTGCAAGAGCCGGGGACGGAGTGTGTGGTGCGAATCCACGCGGCGCGGGGAGACGCGATCGAGTTGCGAACGCGGAACTCGCAGGTTGTGATCCCTACGGGGCCGTGGCGACGACTGCTCGCAGCCAACCGCGGGCAGACGTTCTCTATCGACATCTGGGTCCGCAGTGACGGCGGAGCGTGGCAGCGGTTTCCGCCGGTTGTCAATACGATTGCGGACGCCGAAATCGACAACTACCTGCTTTATCGGCTGCTCAAGCCGGTCCATACCGTTTACGGCGAGATCGGCATCTATCAGCGCGACCTCCGCAGCTACTGCGAGACGCCCGTCGTGGAGAACAAGTCGTTTGCGGGCGCGTGTGTCAATTGCCACACCTTGGCCCCGCGCTTTCCGGACCGGATGATCCTGCAGACTCGCGGGACCAAGAACGGCGTCAACTACAGCGGAACGATCGTGGTGCGCGACGGCCGGATCGAGAAAGTCGACACCCGATCGCTGGCCAAGGCCGGCGGGGCCGACCGCGGACGCCTGGGCGCGGCGATGGCGGCCTACGCGGCCTGGCATCCCCGCGGGGAAGTCGTGGTGTATTCGGCCAACGACATCTTTCAGTTTTTTCATGCCGTCGGGCAGGTCCGCGACGTTTTTGACGCCGAGTCGGATCTGGCGGTGTACGACGTCGATGCGCATCGGGTGAGCACGTCGCCCGAGATCTCGCGGCCGGATCGGCTGGAGACCTTTCCCACGTGGTCGCCTGACGGACGGTTTCTGTATTTCTGTGCCGCCGATCCTTTGCCGCAGAAGGACTTCCGGCAAGTGCGTTATGACCTGATGCGCATCGCCTACGATTCCGACCGCGGCGAGTGGGGCGAGTTGGAAGCGGTGCTGCGCGCGAAAGACACGGACCTGAGCATCACGGAGCCACGCGTGTCGCCCGACGGCAAGTGGCTGCTGTGCTGCATGTCGGAGTACGGCAGTTTTCCCGTCTATCAAGCTTCCAGCGACCTCTATCTGCTCGATCTCGAAACGCGGCAGTATCGCCGCCTGCCGGTCAACAGTCCGCGCAGTGAGTCGTGGCATTGTTGGTCCGCCAACAGCCGCTGGATCGCTTTTGCCAGCAAACGGCAAGACGGCGTCTTTGGCCGGATCTACTTCAGCTTTGTCGACGAAGCGGGCCGCGCCCACCAGCCGATCCTGCTCCCGCAGAAGGATCCGACTTTCTACGACCGCCTCATCAAGACCTATAGTGTCCCCGAGCTGGCCGCCGTGCCCGCCCCGGTTCACAGCCGGACGCTCGGCCGTGCCATCCGCTGGCGGGGAGACCGGCCGGAAACGGGCGCCGCGGCGCCGGCCAGTCGCATCGGCGGCCATACGCGGGATTTCTGACGCCGCGCGGACCGGCAAGTGCTCGGTCCGTCAGCATTGGGCCGACCAGGGCAATAAACCTTGGAGCGTTTTTCGGTCCAGGAAGGAGCGTGGTCATCCAGCGAGGGTTTTTCGGCTTTTTTCGTCACCCTTGATGGGGCCAAAGTAACGAAGCTTTCCTGTAACCTCTTTCGCCTGACGTCCGGTATCGTGCGGAAACGGAGAGAAATCTGGACGCGCGGTTTAGCAGGCTTGCGTGTTTTTTCGCGTTTGCTAGAATCATGCGTCTGTTTCACCTTGTGGAGCGAGTTATGAAGGTGGTGTCAGATGACACCCGTCGATGAAACGGACCGACATCCGTTTCTCCGGTGAAAAGTCAAAAAGCTCTCAATCCGGTAGAAATGGAGTTGGTGCAGGGTGGAAAAGACGGCATAAGAACTGCACAAACTGGGTTCTTGCCCCTATAGCTCAATGGTAGAGCATCTGACTCTTAATCAGAGGGTTGTAGGTTCGAGTCCTACTGGGGGCACTTCGGAAGCCGTTGACGCACAACGATTTGCGTCAACGGCTTTCTTCGTTCTGAGACGAGGCTTTTTGGCGGGGCTACCTCGGGGCTACCTCAGATGAAAATGGTACCTCACGCCATGTCGGCGTCCCGCAGCGGGCTTTTGCATAATGATCCGGCCGCGGGGCCGTTGTGGCAGGCGTTGCTCTCTTCGCTAGCACGACAGCCGTTGCGTGGCTACCTGCCGTACTGATTCTGGTCAGCTCCCGGCGGCCCGGACCTGTGCTCCACGTTGTGCAGCATCCCCAGGGCTCGCTGCAATCCTGCCTGGCCGAACTTTTCCTTGATTCGGTCGGCGACTTCATCCAGGCGGCTTTGCCGCTCGTGCTCGGCTTCGGGGAACAGACTCAGCTGAACCATCGCCGGTTGGTCGAATCCGCTCATTCCGACCCCCAGCAGGCGAATGTGCAACCGCCGTGCAGGCAGCCGTTCCGCGAACATCTGATCCGCCGTCTGCCAAATCTCCTGGGTGACGTTGGTCGGCTGGGGAAGCGTTTGGGCACGGGTGATCGTGTGAAAGTCCTCGAACCGGACTTTCAGATTGACCGTGCGTCCTTTCAGGCCATGCCGCCGCATCCGACACCCGACTTGTTCGCTCAGCTCCAGCAGCCAGGCCCGCATCTGCTCCGGATCTTCCAGGTCCTTGGCGAAGGTCGTTTCGTGCGAGATGGACTTCGCCTCCTGCTCGGGCACGACCGGCCGGTCGTCGAAGCCGTGCGACAACTCCCACAAGTGCTCGCCGCCGCTGCCGAAGTGGTGCCGCAGCAACTCGACGGGCATCTGTCGTAGCTGGCTGATCCTGTGGATGCCCAGCTTCTCGAACACCTGCCCCGTGACCTTGCCGACGCCCCACAGGCGGCCCACGGGGAGCGGATCGAGGAACTCCTGCACTTGGTCGGGTTCGACGACCACGAATCCGTCCGGCTTCCGGAGGTCGCTGGCAATCTTGGCCAGGAACTTGTTGGGGGCGACGCCGACCGAAGCAACCAGCCGGAGGTGCTCGCGGATCTCCTGCTTGATCGCCCGGCCGATGCTGCCTTCCTGGACTGGGACACCTATTGGGCCACGGCGTTGCAGCTCGGCTCGAAGGCGGATTGTCCGGCCGAGATGCTTCACATCTGCGGCA
>Ga0209509_1000746_pt1 | contig 27544 bp, 20 predicted proteins | sample BioC13SIPDNA_FD_185743 | JGI IMG/M metagenome (GOLD analysis project Ga0209509, IMG submission 185743) | Anaerobic biogas reactor microbial communites from Washington, USA - Biogas_R1_A C13 SIP DNA (SPAdes) (version 2) | ecosystem: Engineered > Bioreactor > Anaerobic > Unclassified | place...
TCGCTCCGAGCTGTTCGGCGGGGTCTACGACAACACGGAGATTCCGCAGAGGATCGCGGCGGCCCTCGGGATCAAGACCTTCCCCCAGGCGAGGAAATGACCGATCGATACGTCATTCGAATCGATGCCACAGAGTCGCCGGCCGTGCGCGTCGGCGATTCTGTGCGCAAGGGACAGAACCTGTGCGCAGGCACAAAGGCGGGGATTTCACACGTCAGTCCCATCGCCGGCGTGGTGGAGGAGGTTCGCTTCGATCCGGCGCAGCACGAGTTCGTGATCTCGGTATCACCCGAAAAGGCTTAGGCGGACTGCCGCCGGCCCGATGCGGCTATCGCATCCGGACGACAATCTCGACGCGTCGGTTCTTCGCCTTTCCGGCCGCCGTGGTGTTCGGCGCCAGCGGTCGGGCCGGGCCGCAACCGGCCGCACGAAGCTGGCTGGCGGGGATGCCCTGGGCCATCAGATACCGCGTCACCGACAGCGCCCGCTCGGCCGACAACTCCCAGTTGTCTTTCCACAGGTCCTTGGTCTTGGCGATGGGATCGGTGTCCGTGTGCCCGACGACATCGATCTCCTTGCCAGCGTACTTGGACTTCAGAACGCTCAGGATGTGATCGAGTTCGGCGCTGGTGGCGCTTTTCAGCTCGGCCTTACCCGACTCGAAGAGGATCGTATTGGGCAGCGTCACCGTAATCGTCCCCGCCGCCGCATCAAAGGCCACATCGTAGCCCTCGCCGAAACCGGTCGCCTCGGCGGGCGTCTGGTTCAGTTCCTCGATCTGCCGGCGAAGATCGTCGATCGTCTGCTGGTCCAGGCTGATGCGCTGGGCAAGCTGCTGCTTCTCATTCTGGAGGTTCTCGAAACGCCCTTTGAGGTTCTGGTGCTCGACGTTGAGGTAGTCGTACTTCTTTTTGTAATCGGTGCAGCCGGAAACCAGAGACAACCCAACGAGCAACGTCAGCGGGACAATCGCTTTGACTTTGAAAACCTGCATTCGAGACCTCCTTGCAATCCCATGAACGCAACCACGCCCTCTTTAGTGTGAGAAAAGGAAGGCAAACTCCTTTACGATCCGATCGTGAAGAATCATAACCGTAAAGACAGCGAAAGACAAGAATGGGCCGTAGGGAATCTGGCGAATTTTTTTGGAGACCATCTGAAACACCGCCCAGCCAAGCCCGAAGAACGGCGCGACGAAGAACGCTACGACCACCATGACCGGTCCGACCACGGCCCCGGCGGCCCCCATCAGGTGGACGTCGCCGAGCCCCATCGCCTCTTTGCCGAAGGCCAGGGTCCCCAGGACCCGCGTGGCCCAGACGACGGCGCAGCCGACGAAGTAGCCGAACAGACTGCCGAGGAACCCCGCCACCGCAGGGACCTCCAGAAGACCGGCCCACCATGCCGCGACCGCCCCCGGCCGGGTCAATACGGCGTTCGCCACGACCGCACCGACAACGATCGGCACCAGAAAGGCGATCTCTCTGACGGCTTCGAGGCGATGGTTGAATTCGGGGTCGTCGGCAAATGGAAACGCCCCCTTCTCCACCTTCGGCTTCTCCTCGGCCGGCCCGGGCTTTTCATCCGATTCGGGCACCTCGTAGCTGTGCTTGAGCAGCCCCGTCTTCAGCAGGAGCAGGCCGACGGCCAGACCGCCCCCGGCCCCAAGCGCCAGTGCCCCGGTCGTCGGGGAGGCGACGGGAAGCAGGGAATACGTCCTGATGATCTCGGGATCGATCAAATACCCACCCACGGCCGAGCCGACGAACCCGACCGCCGTGGCAAACCAGCAGATCGAAAGCGGGATGATCCAGAGCTCCAGGTCGATCCCGGAGCCGGCGATGAGGGCCGCCAGAAGGATCACATGGACCAGGTAGACGAACCACCCGTCCGGCGCCTGCATCCCCTGCCGCAGGACCGTGTGAAAATAGACAAGATACAGTCCGAGAAAAACCAGCCCGGTAAGCAGCTCAACGACGAAGTAGCGAGGCGAGATCCGCGCACCGCAGTGGCGGCATCTGGCCCGTAGGACAAGCCACGAGATCAGCGGGATGTTGTCATAGAACCGGATGGGCTTGCCGCAGCCGGGACAGGCCGAGCCGGGGCTCACCAGCGACTTCTCACGCGGCAGGCGATAGATCACCACGTTCAGAAAGCTGCCGATGCAGCAGCCGAACGCAAAGGTGAACGCACTGATGATCCATTCCTGTGCCGGCACGGCCATCCATTCCCATTCATCATGCTCTATTGTTCAGCACCTATGCTATTTTCCCAACCTCAGGGAGATCCGGGCTGTCTTGCGAAAGAAGGTGCAAAGCCGTCTCGTCTCGACGGCAGATTCCTTGTCCGCGGATTCGCCTGGATAGCGAAACGCCACGGCGAAATCTGAGAGGTAGGCAAGGTCCTCGCGGAATATCTCCCAATTAGGTTCAAGCCCAAGGACCTTCTCCAGCAAGGCAACCAGATCGTGAGTCTTGCCGAAGGTGATCTCCGCTTCACACAAACGGGCTTTGATATACTTCTCCGCACATTGCTGATAGTGAAAACAGATGCCGTCATAGTTGGGGTTCTTCCTCACTCGGCTTTCTCGCTGCGCGGTAGCAAAATCCGCCTCGGCCTTGGCCACCCATTCAGCGGACATCGGCTTCATAAAGCACTTGTCCTTCCCGGAGGATTTCTTCCATGAAACAGTCGCCCATCGTGATTCGCTGATGCACTTTTTCCGGCGTCCTGATGAGAATGTCGACAGGAAACGGCGGCCGTAATCTCATCCGGATTTCTACCGATTTGTCGACACTCCTGCCTTCAAACGGCCCGATGACCAGTAAGTCGACATCCGAATCATCGGTGGCGAGTCCTTGCGCGTAGGAACCGAACAGTATGACCCGTTCAGCGTGGAACTGCTCACCGATTTGTCTGCCGAACTCCCTTATCGCGTTCATCGCCACCATGACTGACACCTACGCTGGCTGATTACGAACATAATTTACGAAGAACTCTCCCAATCGAGCCAGGAATTCGACGAAGTCCTTTTTGAAGATACAGACATCAAAATCGACCACCCCTGCCCGCGTTTCGTTCCACAATCGAAAATGTGCGTTTTCACCCAACGTCAGTTCGATATTGGCGTGAGCGATAGCATTCCTCATCTTTCTAATAAAGGTCTTGTTGCCTGGAGGAACAGTGGGGGCTGTAAAGGCAAAGCCCTGCTGTAGATCACCCGGCAAGGTTCCATAATCAAACCCGTCGATAAGCTCTCTCGGATAGACCAACAATACATATGCGGTCATCAGGATCGTAGCCTGATTGTCCAGCACAAAGTTCGCATTCTCGGTCCAGCCATGATCACGGAGGAAACTGCCCAGTACACGCTTTTCCGGCTCCATGCCGCTATGGATCTTCCCTGACATAGCAAACAGGAACTTGGCTGTCCAGTAGCCCCACTCGACGATTTCTCGTTCGTCCCGACCATTCATTTGAGCCTTTGCCCTTCCTACCTACAGCGGTGGCTCACTTGGTCGACTTGCCGTTGCCTCTGCGATTGACGATACCAGCGACCTTCATCGGCAAGCCGAACAGCCGAATGAAGCCCTTCGCATCGGTCGGATCGTATTCGGCGCCCATTGTGAAGCTGGCCAGGTCCGCCTGGTAGAGGCTGTGCGGACTCTTCATGCCGGCCAGCGTGCAGCGGCCTTTGAACAGCTTGACCCGGACGTCGCCCGTGACACTGCGTTGGGTGACGTTGATGAAAGCATCGAGCGCCTCGCGAAGCGGGCTGAACCACTGGCCGTAATAGACCAGCTCGGCGTATTTCAGCGCCACCTGCTGCTTGTAGTGCATCGTCTCCCGCTCCATCGTGAGGCTTTCCATCGCCGCGTGCGCCGTCATCAGGATCGTGCCGCCGGGCGTCTCGTAGACGCCGCGCGATTTCATACCGACCAGGCGGTTCTCCACGACATCCACCTGGCCGACCGCGTGCCGGCCACCGATGTCGTTGAGTGCCTCGATCATCTTGACGCCGCTGGTCAGCTTGCCGTCGAGCTTGACGGGGACCCCTTCGTGGAAACCGATGGTGACGTAATCGGGCTTGTCGGGGGTCTGGCTGACCGGCTGCGACATGACGAACAGCTCGTCCTTCGGCTCATTGGCCGGGTCTTCGAGGTCTGCGCCCTCGTGGCTGATGTGCCAGAGATTGCGGTCGCGGGAGTAGATCTTCTTCTTGCTCTGCTCGATGGGGATATTGTGCTTCTTGGCGTAGTCAACCGCCGCCTCCCGGCTGGTCAGCTTGAATTTCGGGTCCTTCCACGGCGCAACGATCTCCAGCGTCGGATCCAGGGCCATGAAGGTCAGCTCGAAGCGGACCTGGTCGTTGCCCTTGCCCGTAGCGCCGTGGGCGACGGCGGTCGCCTTCTCGGCGTGGGCAACCTCCACCTGATGCCTGGCGATCAGAGGCCGGGCGATGCTGGTGCCCAGCAGATAGCCGTTCTCGTAGACGGCGCCGCTCTTGAGCATCGGCCAGAGGTAGTCCTCGACGAACTCCCGACGCAGGTCCTTGACCACGCACTTGCTGGCTCCGCTGGCCAGGGCCTTCTTCTTGATGCCCGCCAGCTCGTCGCCCTGGCCCAGTTCGGCGGCAAAGGCGATGACGTCGTACCCATACGTTTCCCGCAGCCAGGGCAGGATCACGCTCGTATCGAGCCCGCCACTGTATGCCAACACCACTTTCTGCTGCTGTTGCTTCTTCGCCATAGCGGTATCCCCAAAACGCCAAGAATCTCGAAAACGCAGATTATACGCGCACGCCGGGTGCGATTCAACGGAATATCGGGCAAGCAGAGCAAGGGGGCGCACTTCACGTTTGTAGGTAGGTTCCTGCCAAGTCCAGGAGGGGATCCTGTCATTTCGACCAAGAGCTTGCCCTGAGCGAAGTCGAATGGGGCGAAGCCCGCACGGAGAAATCTGGCCGAGGATACGGCAATGTCCCATTCGCAGCCAGATTCCTCCACTGCGCTGCGCTCCGGTCGGAATGACAAAGTCGATTGCAGTACCCCCGTGAATATCTGCCCACAAACGTGAAGTGCAAGCAGAGCGTGGGCGTCGCCGGGGCCTTCAGACGGCGCATTCGCCGGGGGATCTTGCCGACCAGTCCTCAGGCAAGCCTCCACGCCGGGTGCGGGCGTAATGGAAGTACAGCAAGAGGTCCGTCGCCACGAGGACCATGTTCAGGGCATACAGCACGATGATCCAGTCGAAGGCGTGCAGGGTCTTGTAGAGGACGCCGTTGAGATAGCCGAAGCAGACGATCCCCATGAACAGCGGGCTCTTGCCCTCGACCTTCTTCGTACGCAGTGATTTGGCGATCGAAATCGGCCAGCTCACACCGAAACAGACCAGCATGATCGCTTCGAACACGGACATATCCAGATGCTCCACGTCGTACCCTCCCCCAGCCCCCGATGTGCCATTGCGCCGGGTGTCCCGATGGACCCACGGGACACCCGGCGCCGGAATCTCTGTCTCATCCCGCCGGCAAAACCGCCACGGATCAGATTTCCTTGATCTTCATGTTGCGGAAGTAGATCGGAGCGCCCGCGTGCTTGCCCTGGAGCCCGATGTTGCCGTGCGTGGGCAACTCCGCAAACGGTGTGCTCAGCCACGACGGAATCTCGCTGCCGTCCGGGTTCGTCTTGGCGCTGGTCCACAGGGCCATGTTCATCACCGAAACCATCTCGCCGTTGATCATGACGTAGATCATCTGGTCGTGGCAGGTGATGGTCATACGGTTCCACTCGCCCGGCTTCTTGACCATGCTCTTGGTCGGCGCCAAATGGCCGAAGATCGCCCCGCACTGCCAGGTGCCCGGACTGTTGGCCCATTGCTCGGCGAAATCGTCGGCGATCTGGATCTCGACCGAATTGGGAATCCAGTTCTGCATGTCGGTGCAGTAGACGATCACACCGCTGTTGGTGCCTTCGGCCGTCTTGAACTCCAGGTCGATCACGAAGTTGTCATAGTCTTTCTTGGTCCAAATCGCCTCGTCCTTGCTGGCCGTCAGCACACCGTCTTCGAACGTCCAGACGCCGTCCGGGTAAATCGCATCGGACAGATCGGGGGCGAACAGGTCGTTCCACGAGCCGACCTTCGGGTGCGTCTTGGGCGGAACCGAGAGGTTCCGACTGCACGAGCTCAGCAAAAGACTGCAACCGACCACCGCCAACACCACTGCCTTGTTCATTTCTTGCTCCTTCAGAAAGACCGATACTTGCCGCGATTCGTCGCCCTGTGACGCGAACCGGCGGAGCATTCTACACCACGGACGTCGCAACGGCCAGCGCCAACCCTCTCATTCGCCTGCGGCCCGACCGGTCACGTTCGGACGCTGCGCACGGTCTCGAAGGCAATGGCCGCAAGGATGACCGAGCCGCCGGCCACGGTGCGAAACGACAGGGTCTCGTCGTGGATCAGGTAGCCCAGCACCGCCGCATAGAACGGCAGAAGCGTCGCGATGATCCCGACCGTCTTGGCGCTGAGATGCTTGAAGCTGGCCGAGAACAGGGTGTGCGGAACCGCCGTGAAGACCACGCCCAGCAGGAGCAACAGCCCCCCCGTGCCGGGCGCCCAGGGCACCCGATCGACGAGCAGCCACGGCAGCAGCACCAGGCCCGTCACCAGCATCTGCCAGAACATCAGAACGCTGCTGGTGTACTGATGGACGTACTTGCGGGTCAGCAGGTTGCGGGCCATGAAGAACAGGCCCGAGACCACGCCCAGCACAATCCCCTGCGTCGTCGTGTCCGACAGGCTCAGCGTGGGCGTCATGATGAGGATCCCGACGAAGACGGCGACCGCCAGAGCGATGTCGCTCTTCCGCAGCCGCTCCGAGAAGACGAACGGCTCGATGATCGCGGTGAGGATCGGATAGGTGTGCAGGGCCAGGATTCCCACCGCCGCCGTGGAGACCTTCAGCGCCTTGAAGTAGGTCAGCCAGTGGGCGCACAGCAGCAGTCCGAGCGTGACCATCAATACGTAGTGTCGGCCCCCGTTGGCCCCAAGCGGCCTCTTGAGAACGACCAGCATGGCCAGCAGCGCCGCCGCCCCGATCAGCGATCGCAGGCAGATGATGTGCGGCACGGGCAGCGCAACGCCCTTGGCGAACATGGCCGTGCCGCCCCACATCAGGACGGCGACGTTGAGTTGAATCAGATTGATCTGTCTGGGCTGCATATTATGTCACGAGACCCGTTATGCTCCAAACAACCGACAAAAACAAGGACCAAATCACTCGTCGCCGCTCGACGGCGGCGATTCGGCGGGGGCAGAGACTTGCTCCCAGCGGCAAAACCCCCCATAATCCAGATGTGCGAGCCGTGCAATCGGTCCGACGAAGATGGTGCAAACGACGCAAGAAGAAGGAAAGGGCGCTCCCATGCAACGATGGGTTTTGATTCTCCTGACGGTGCTCCTGCCCGACCTGTGCATGGGTCAGCGGGAAGCGGACCTGCTGATCTGCGATTTCGAAGGCCCGGACTACTGTAGCTGGGAAGTGACCGGCAACGCCTTCGGCAACGCCCCGGCCAGGGGAACCCTGCCGGGACAGTTGGTCGTCACCGGCTTTCGGGGCCGAGGCCTGGTCAACAGCTTCCTCAACGGTGACGAATCGAAGGGCACGCTGATCTCGCCGCCCTTCGAGATCGAGCGCCGCTACATCCACTTCCTGATCGGCGGCGGTGGCTACCCCCGCCTGACGTGCATGGACCTGATCGTCGACGGTCGGACCGTCCGCACCGCCACCGGACGCAACAACCGGCCGGGCGGCTCCGAACGACTGTCTTCGCGCGTCTGGGACGTATCCGACCTCGTCGGACGGACCGCACGCATCCGCATCGTGGACAACCACGCCGGGCACTGGGGCCACATCACCGTCGATCACATCTTTCAGAGCAACTCGCAGACCGATTTCGACCAGAGCAAGGAACTTCTGCTCAGCACGCGATATCTCAACTTCCCCGTCAAGAACGGCGCCGCCAAACGGCGCGCTCGGATCGTGATCGAGGGCAACACCGTCCGCGAATTCGAAATCGAGCTGGCCGACGCCGATCCCGACTTCTGGGTCTTCCTGGACGTCAGCGCATTTCGCGGCAAGACGGCGACGATCGAGGTGGACGGTCTGCCCCGCTTCTCGCACGGCCTCAATCTCATCGGCCAGGACGACGAGATCAAGGGGGCCGAAGATTTGTACCGCGAGAAGCATCGCCCGCAGTTCCATTTCACCTCGCGACGCGGATGGAACAACGACTCCAACGGGCTCGTCTTCCACAAGGGCCTGTACCACCTCTACTACCAGCACAACCCGTATGGCATCCAGTGGGGCAACATGCACTGGGGCCACGCCGTCAGCACCGATCTGGTCCATTGGACCGAGCTTCCTATCGCTTTGTATCCGCGGCAGTTCGGCGACTGGTGCTTCTCCGGCAGCGCCGTGGTCGATGTGAACAACACCGCCGGCTTCCAGAGCGGTGACGAGCCGCCCATCGTGGCCGCCTATACCAGCACCGGACGGGGCGAGTGCATCGTCTACAGCAACGACGGCGGACTGACCTTCACCGAATACGACGGCAACCCTGTCGTCAAGCACGCCGGACGCGACCCGAAGGTCATCTGGTACGGGCCGGGACGGCACTGGGTCATGGCGCTGTACCATGAGATCGACAACAAACGCACCATTGCCTTCTACACCTCCGACGATCTCAAGAGCTGGCACTACGCCAGCCTGATCGACGGTTTCTACGAATGCCCGGAGATCTTCGAGCTGCCCATCGACGGCGATGCGGACAATGCGCGATGGGTCCTGTACGCAGCTGACGGCGCCTATCGGATCGGCACATTCGACGGCAAGACCTTCACGCCTGAATCGGACAAGATCCGGTTCGACTACGGCAACTGCTTTTACGCCTCGCAGACCTACAGCGACATCCCGCCCGCTGACGGCCGGCGCATCCAGATCGCCTGGGGCCGCGTCGAGATGCCGGGCATGCCGTTCAACCAGATGATGCTGTTTCCCGTCGAGCTGACCCTGCGAACGACCGACGACGGGCCGCGGCTGTTCGCCGTGCCGGTCCGGGAGATCGAACGGATTCAAACGCCCCTTCGAACCTGGACGAACGAGAAGCTCACGCCGCGAAAGGACCTGCTCAGCGGCGTCCGGGGCGACCTGCTTCGCATCCGCACCCGCTTCGAGCCGGGCGATGCCGAACGCGTGACCCTGGACATCCGAGGCGTCCGCATCGTTTACGACGCCAAGACCCGCCAGCTCTCCTGCCTGGACAAGACCGCCCCGCTGTCACCCAAGGATGGCGCGATCGAGTTGGACGTCCTGGTCGATCGCACCTCGATCGAGGTCTTCGCCAACGCCGGCCAGCTCTACATGCCGATGGGCGTCAAGTTCGCCGACGAGAATCGGTCGTTGCGTTTCTTCTGCGAGGGCGCCCCGATCGCCGTCGAGTCGCTGGAGGTCTCCGAGATCGCCTCGATCTGGCCATAATCGCCGGTCCGGCCCGCAACCGATACACCTGAAGGGCCACAGGGGATGGCCGCCCTCTCCGTGCGCTGTTTTTTCCCAGACAGCACCCAAACGGCTGAACTGCGCGCCGGTTCGCACAGTAGGATCAATCAAGTCTTATACCAAGTGAACCGTGTGCGTTGCATCGATTGCAGTGAAATACCGGTGTGTAAAGGGAGATTGAACTATGGAAACGTTGCGAATCCGATTCAGGCCGATTGCCCTGGCGATGATGGTCTTGTCGGCCGGGGCCGCCGTACAGGCCCAGCCGCCCGATGTGACCTGGACGTTTGGCGCCATCGGCTCGGCTTCATACCGACTGGACGCCTTCACCCCCGACGACGCCGCATTCGGGGCAATCGGCAGCGCCGACCCGACCCTGCCGCTGAAAGTGGGCAAACGCTATCAGGTCACCGTCACCGAATACGTCGTCCATCCCTTCGAGGTGATCGCGAAATCCACATCGCCGCTCCAGGACCAAGTGCTGCTGTCGATGGCGATCGCAGCACCGTTCGAGTCGTCTCCCGATGTGAACTGGCAGGACAACGGCCGGGGAACGGTGGCGTTCACGCTAACGCCCGGGCTGCACGAGGCCATGACCGCATCGGGCCGTACGCCGGGATACCGATGCCGGCCGCATTTTATGGACATGCGGGGTGATTTCACCGTTACCGAGCCGCCGTCCGACGAAGGCATTGCGCCATCGCCAATTCAGATCGACCTGGAGCCCATCGCGGTGGGACTGACCGCGCCGGTGGACCTGCAACCCGACCCGTCGACGCCGGGGCGACTCTATGTCGTCGAGCAATCGGGCACTGTACGCGTGATCGACCAGGGCCAACTCCTCGACGCGCTCTTTCTCGACGTGCGGGACCGGCTCTATGCGCCGCTGGGCGTATTCCGTACACGCGATGCGAACGACTACGATGAGCGGGGCTTTCTCGGCCTGGCGTTCCATCCGGGCTATGCGAATGTCAACAGCCCCGGCCACCGAAGGCTGTATACCTACACAAGCGAACCGGTTGACGGGCCCGCCGATTTCACGCTGGAAGATCTCGATCCCAACGACATGAACCACCAGAGCGTAGTGACCGAATGGCAGTCGGCTCGCGACGGCAGCGCGGTCGAGCCGGATACGGCGCGGGTGCTGCTGCGCATCGATCAGCCGCAGTTCAACCATAATGGCGGACAGCTCGCCTTCGGTCCCGACGGCTACCTCTATATCGCCCTGGGCGACGGCGGAGGCGCCAACGATGCCGAAGCCGGCCATGGTCCCAACGGCAACGGGCAGAACATCCACACCGTCCACGGCAGTATCCTGCGCATCGATCCGTTGCCGCCCGAGTTGACACCCGGCAGTCGCAACGCCGCCGGCGCCAACGGCCGGTATCGCATCCCCTGGGACAACGAGTTCGTCGGCATCGACGGGGCCGATGAGATCTTCGCCTATGGCTTCCGCAACCCCTATCGGTTCAGTTTCGACCACCTCACCGGCGCCCTGATCGTGGCCGACGTCGGACAGGGTCTCTACGAGGAAGTCGACATCGTCCGCAAAGGCGGCAACTACGGATGGAACATCAAAGAAGGCGACTTCCTCTTTGATCCGGAAGGGGGCGGCGTCGAGGTGCCGTTCGAGGACCCGAGCCTGATCGATCCCGTGCTCCAGTACGATCACGAGGAGGGTCTGGCCGTCGTCGGGGGATTCCTCTATCACGGAACGCAGGTCCCGCCGTTGCGCGGGCAGTATGTCTTCGGCGATTTCTCGCGGCAGTTCCGATCGCCCGACGGTCGCCTCTTCGTTGCCGACCTCTGGCTCGGGCAGATTCAGGAACTGCTCGTCGGCGATGACCGCCGTCCGCTCGGCTTGTTCCTCAAGGGGATGGGGCAGGACCTTGAAGGCGAACTCTATGTCCTCGCCAGCAGCGCCTCCGGACCCTACGGCGAGACGGGAGTCGTCCTGAAGATCGTGCCGCAACGCCCAACTCGGTGAGGGCGCGCGCCGACAAGTCACAACAGGTTCAACCGCCGAACAGCCTTTGGCGGAAAACAAAGAACACCGCGCCGAGGATGCACAGGCCCGCCCAGAGGTAGTCCAGCCGGATCTGCTCTTTCATGTACAGAATCGAGAACGGCACGAAGATCGTCAGCGTGACCGCCTCCTGGAGGATCTTGAGCTGCCCGACATTCAGCACGCAATGCCCCATCCGATTGGCCGGGACCTGGATCAGATACTCGAAGAAGGCGATCCCCCAGCTCACCAGCGCCGCAATGATCCACGGCCGATGCGACAGGTTCCGCAGGTGCCCGTACCAGGCGAACGTCATGAAGATGTTGCTGCAACACAATAGCAGCGTCGTCGTCAGAATCACACGCATACACCAAGCCCTTTGCCAGCCCAAGACCTTCCACCTCCGCCGCGACCACCGCGACCGAGACCGAAGTATCAAACCCGAAATGCTGCGAATACACAAGGGGCGCCGTGCGGCCATGCGCTATTTGTGTGTGTGCAGGTGTCAGGGCACCGGCATCTCTGAGCCACTGAAGCGGCTGGGTGGCAGCCTCAAGTCCGCAGGACTTGGGGATGGCTGAAAGTGTCGGCGTCGCCGGACATAGAAGGCCCAATCGTACCCGCCATCCCCAAGGCTTCGCCTTGAGGCTGCCACACGCATGCCAGGATATTTTCACGCACACCGCTATTTCCTGCGGCGGGGTTTCCGCGCGTGGAGGCGGGTGATCTTGGCGAGCAAGTCGGGACGCTTTCGTTCGCGAAGGAACTCGGCGACGATCGTCCGGTTCTCGCTCTGGTAGTAGTGCATCAGCGCCGCCTGAAGACGCTTCTCTTTGCGTGACGTCGGGACGTAGATCTTCTGTCCGGCCGCGTCGGCGCCTGATACGTACATCGCCGTCGAGAGCGTCAGCGGGATCGGCACGAAGTCCTGCACCTGCCTGGGCCGCCACGAGCGGGACACGAGGTACTCGGTCAGCCTCAGGGCGTCTTCGGGCCGACACGCCGGATGGGCGCTGATGAAGTACGGCACGAGGTACGCCTCCTTGCCGACCCGCCGGCACGTCTCGGCGAACCGCCGCTCGAACTCCTCGAACACCTCGAAGTGAGGCTTGCCCATTCGGTCCAGCACGCCCGGGCAATAGTGCTCCGGCGCAACCTTCAAATGCCCGCCGACGAAGTGACGAACGAGCATGTCCAGATAGTCGCGGCTCTGGAGCGCCAGGTCGTGACGAATGCCGGAGGCAACGAAGACGTTGGTCCGCTTCGACCCGCGATCGCGCCAGCGGACGAAGGCCTCCATCATCTCGAGCATCGGACCATGGTCGAACCCGCCCCGCCCGCAAGGCTTGGGAAACAGGCAACTGGCCCGCCCGCAGGAAAGGTGTCCGGTACCTTTTTTCGGTTCCCCTTCCGATCGCGGGTCGAAAAAAGGTACCGGACACCCTTGGTTTTCCATGCCGTACATGTTCGCCGACGGCCCGCCGAGGTCCTCGATCGTCCCGCGAAACCCCGGATGCAGGCGAAGCCGGTCCGCCTCCGCCAGCAGCGAGTCCAGCGAACGCGAACGAATCTGCTTGCCCTGGTGGGCCCCGATCGAGCAGAACGAACAGCCGCCAAAGCAGCCGCGATGCGTCGTGATCGAGAACTGCACCGGCGTCAGCGCCGGCACGCCGCCGTCGCGGTCGTAGCGAGGATGCCACGCCCGGGCGAACGGCAGGTCGTAGAGGCCGTCCAGTTCCTCGCCGCTCAGCGGCTCGGCCGCCGGCATCACCACCAGCGTCCCAGGGTCCTGCTCCTGCACCACCGGCCGACCCGCCGGATGGGCCTGCGACTGATACTGCTGATGCGCCGCCATGAACAGCGTGACATCATCGGCCTGCTGCGACAGCGAAGGCAGGTGCACCGCGTCGTTGGGGACGGCGATGCCCCTGCGGGCGATGTACGCCGTGCCGGGGATGTCGGTCAGCTCGCCAATCGACCGGCCGGCGTCCAGACGCCTGGCGACCCCGGCCACCGCCCGCTCGCCCATCCCGTGGATCAGAAGGTCGGCCTTGGCATCGACCAGGACCGACCGCTTGAGCCGATCCTCGATGTAGTCATAGTGCACCAGTCGCCGCAGACTCGCTTCGAGCCCGCCGAGCACGATGGGCACATCGCGATACGCCTCGCGGGCGCGGGCGGCATAGACGAGCAGCGGCCGGCCCGGCCGAAGGCCCGTCGCCCCGCCGGGACTGTACACATCCTGCCGGCGCCGGTGGCCCAGCGACGCGTAGTCGTTCAGACGCGAATCGATGCAGCCGCTGGTGATCCCCCAGAACAATCGCGGCCGGCCCAAGACCCGGAACGGCTCGACGCTCCGCCAGTCGGGCTGGGCCAGAATCGCCACACGAAAGCCCAGCTTCTCCAGCCATCGCCCGATCAACGCGGCGCCGAACGATGGATGGTCCACGTACGCATCGCCCGTCACGAGGATGACGTCCGCCTGCTCCCACCCGCGACGGCGCAAGTCCTCGGCCGTCGTCGGCAGGAATCGATCGATTGGATTGACGCTCTTGCCCATCGGCCCATTATACCACGCCCCCGGGGCTTGTATCTCGTATCTCGTCGTTCGTATCTCGTGAAAGCGCCGTAGGATGGGCTTTAGCCCATGCGGAACCGGCAGAGGGGCAAGTGCGAAGTTTCAAGTGTGAAGTTGGAGGCACAGAGGCGTGGGCCTTCCTCCTACAGCCTCCCGCCTCCAGCCTGAAAACGCAGCCGTAGGGTGTGCCCCGCACACCATCGCATGGCTTTCCGTTGCATTGCCGCTGCCCAGGCGCTACGATGATACGCACGTGCGCAGGAAGGCAACAGGGATAGGATCGTAAAGGAACTTGCAGATGACGGCGATGGACTTGGGCATCTCACAGGAGCAGATCGAGCGGTTCTGCAACCGCTGGAAGATCAGCCGGCTGGCCGTCTTCGGCTCGGCGGTCGGGGGCAACCTGCGCCCCGACAGCGACATCGACCTGCTGGTCGCGTTCGCTCCCGACGCCGACTGGAGCATGTTCGACCATTTCGCGATGGAGAACGAACTGTGCCGGCTGTTCGGACGAGAGGTCGATCTCGTCAGCATCCAGGCTCTCGAAGAGAACCCGAATCCCACCTATCGCCGTGAAATCATCGGCTCCGCGAGGCAGATCTATGCTGCGTGACGACAGCCTCCTGCAAGACATGCTCCGTGCCGCCGAGCAGATCGAGCGATTCATGGATCAAATGGATTTCGAGCGATTCGCTCGCCGACGCCAAGACGCAGTCAGCCATCCTGCATCAGTTCCTCCTGATCGGTGAGATTGCCAAGCGACTCAGCGACGATTTCAAGAGCACCTACGCTTCCATGCCCTGGTCGGCCATGGCGCGGATGCGGGACAAGCTCATCCACCACTATCGTGGCGTCGATCTCCGCGAGATCTTCAAAGCCGCTGACGTCGAAATCCCCAGGCTGATCGCATTCCTTCGCCGGCAACTGCTCGGCGGCGAATAGCGCCGCAGGATGGGCGGAACCCTCGTACGGTGTGCCCCGCACACCATCCCTCCTACAGCCTCCCGCCTCCAGCCTGAAAACACAGCCGCAGGGTGTGCCCCGCACACCATCGGCCGGAGAGATTCTCGCACGTCGCCGCCGGTCCGAGTTCGCACCCGGCCCTTCGTTTCGTAGACTTTGGATGGACGGCTTTTTGGATGGATGGGTGTCGGTTCGCTCGCGCATACCACGTAGAGAACGGGCAAGGCAGATGGCTACCGCTACGGACCTCATCAGGCGTCTTCGGCACAGACGCAGCGAGATAGAGGGAGAACTGGGCTACTTCGGTCTGGGCGGCTGGTGGTCGTCCGCTTTCACGAGAGTCGAGCGGGACCACATCGAGGCCAGCTTTCATCCTCCCGGCCTGCCCGCCGGCGGCAAACCGCTGACTACCGGCCGAGGCGGGTCGAACTACCACAGCGCCGCCATTCTGCTGACCGCTCTGGCCGCCTGCCTGAGAGACCTGCCGCAGGACAGACCCCTGGCGTCCAAAGTCCTCGCCAAGGCCGAAGAACGGGCCCGAGCCGAAGACGACGTGATCGGCCTGCACCTGGTCTATCAGGAGATGATTCGCCTGCACAGCAAGTGGCGAGACCAGTTCTCCGATGCCCTGAACCTGATCTTCGGCGCCTGCCACAAGCAGGTCGCCATCGCAGAGGCCGCGGCCCAGGCCTTTCACGATCTGCGCCCCCACACAGCGCTGCCCGCCCACCTGGGCTATCTGACGCTGGCCGTTCTCCTGGAGCAGGAGGGCTCGTATCGCAAGGCCATTGAAGTATGCAAGCAGGCCCGCGACCAAAGGTGGGATGGAAACTGGACCTGGCGCATCGGAAGTCTGGCCAGGAAGCGAGACGAGCAGGACCTCGGCGAGACCTACATCTCCCGCTCCGGCCTCGGCCCGGTCTGACCCTCGCGCCGCCGTCGCGAGCAGATATGTAGGATGAGCTTTAGCCCATGCGGAACTCTCGTAGGGTGTGCACCGCACACCATCCCACCCCCGCCTCAGGATTCGCGACCGCCAATTCCCATATGGCAAGAATGCGTCCCCTATCACAGGTCATCAGAAATAGGTGCCTGTCCCTCCGCCTAGGACGCTTCACACTCTCCCCGCAGGCCGGAGGCTGTAGGCTGGAGGCTGGAGACGAGCGACGAGATACGAGAGACGCCTGCTCGGCGGCAAGTCACAGGAATGAGGCTCTTGCGAGCCCACTACGAACGATGGTTGACGGTTCTCAGTTGTCCGTTGTCAGTTCACGCATCCCGCGCGACGCAGGCCGTCGTAATACGCTTCACGCTTCACGCTTCACACTCTTCCCGCAGGCCGTAGGCTGGAGGCCGCAGGCTGTAGGCGAGATACGAGATACGAGATACGAGATACGAGCGACCAGCGACGGCCCCCGGCCGTCGGGGGGGGGAATTTGCTTGACGGGGGGCGGGGTTTTCGATATGATGGTGCTTGTTGGGGGGGAATTCGGATTGTCGGAGCGCGTGGCACATGGTATCGACCCGTACCCATGGCATGGCCGCCGCACAGGTAGTCTTCGTTCTGCCGTTCCTGCTCTTCGGTTGCCCGGCCATCCGGGCGGCTGCCGCCGGGGTCGAGGATATCCGGACCGGGCTTGTCGGAACGGCCGGGAACGACATTCTCGTCAACACACAACCTCTGGACGTCAACGCGATCCTGGAGACGGCGTCCGACCAGGATGTAACGACATCGGCGGTGGGCATCGACGGCCTCGCCGGCAACGACTCGGTCGCCGCTGCCGCGAACATCACCACAAATGCGTCCTCGACGATGGATGCGCCCTACGTGCCGTTCCGGCTGGGGGGCACCACGGCGGCGTCTTCGAGCACGGGCCTGGCGGGCGGCGACGGGGCCGACCTGCTGCTGAACCTGGCGTCGATCTTCCCGACCGCCCTGTCGCACGCCGAGATCATGGAAGTGATCCTGCAGATCGATATCGGTGCGACGGACTTCCCGACGGCCTCGACCTCGCAGGCCATCGGGATCGAGGGCGGCGCCGGTCCGGACCACATCGAAAGCACCGGCGTGCTGGACGCCAGAGCCACCTCGCAGACCCTCGTCAAGGAGGCCCGGATCAGCGCCGTCGAAGTGCCGCTGGAGACGCTGGCGTTCGGCGACGCCACGACCTCGGCGACGTCCGTGGCGGTGGGCATCCTTGGTGATGGGCTGACGGGGACCTCGGCCGCAACGCCGGACGCTACCGAGATCATCACGAATCATGCTTCGCTGTCGGCCGTCGCATCGGCCACATCGGCCACCGAACAGGGGATGGTCGAACTGATCGGGGCGGCTCGGGTGGACGACTCGACGAGCGCCGGCGCCTCGTCTGCCGGGATCGTGGCCGGGGCAAACGACAGCCGGATCACCAACTACCATACGATCTACTCCGAGGCCGTTTCTTCGGCCGATATGACATCGGTCGAGATCAAGATGAAAGGGTTCATGCTCAAGCCGGCCTTCGATCTGTTCGGTCTGGACGTGGGAACCTTCCAGACGGTCGCCGATTCGGTGGCCGTCGGCATCGCGGGGGACGTCGGCGACGATACGATCGTCAACGCCGGCTCCGGGGGGAGCGGCGAGATCGAGGCATACGCCCGCGCCGAAGCGGATTCGCAGATCTACACCTTCTCGATCTCCCCGCCTCTCGGCGGCGGTGGGGAACAGGCGGCCGGCGCCCTTGTGGCGGGCAGTCTCGCCCTGCCCCATGTGGTGACGGCGACAGGCGACGACGATTCGGCCTCTGCCTATGGCGACGCCAGCACCGTGGCGACCTCCTACGCGGCGGGAATTCTCGCCGGCGACGGCGACGACGCCGTGACGAACGATACGTTCCTCACGTCGCGCGCTGAATCCGAGGCGAGCAACCTGACTCTGAGCGTCGACATCGCTCTGAGCAAGACCAGCTTCCTGCCGCTGCCGGGAGCCGCTGTGGCCGATGCGTCCACACGGGCCATCGCCGCCTCTGGCGGCATCGACGGCGGCGACGGCGACGACGTCATCACGAACAGTTCCGCTGTGACTGCCAGCGCTACGGCCGATGCCGACTCTCTGGGAATCGCGGCGACCATCAAGGGCAGCGTGGAAGGCCTCTCGGCGGGCGTTTCGGTTACGGATGCCTCGTCGACGGCGGTGGCCACCAGCAAGGGGATCGTCGGAGGCGCCGGCGGCGACACGATTACGAACACGGACGCGGTGACCTCGACGGCCTCGGCGTCGGACAACTCCACCAGCGTCAGCGCGACCCTGGCGGGCGATAAGATCGGTGTCGCCGTCGGCGTCACGGTGGCGGACGCCGTCAGCCGGGCCACATCGCACAGCGTTGGGATCGACGCCGAAGACGCCGGCGGCAACGAAAGCGCCAGCGTGGCCACCCAGAACGACGTCATCAGCAACGAAGGACTGATCCAATCGACAGCCGGCTCCACAGCGCACGGCGATGCCGTCGGCGTCTCCATCGCCGCATCGCTGCAAGGCGTCTCGGTGTCCGTAGCGGTCACCGAGGCGGATGTCGCCTCAGAGGCCTACGCCACCGGCGTTCGCAGCGGGATCGGTGAAGACACGATCGAGAACCGAGGGCCGTCCAGCGCCGGCATCCACGCGACCGCCACGGCCACCAGTTCGAGTGACAGCGTCTCGGTGGCGGTCAGCGGCGGCTGGATCGGCGTGGCGATGGGGGCATCCTTCGCCGAGGCGAACACCAAGGCGACGAGCGGGGCCGTGGGTGTCGAGGCGGGCGACTCCAACGATGTCGTGACGAACGCCTCACAGATCGTGACCTCCTCGACGGCCACCGTCTCATCGAATGCCGTTTCGGTCACGGCCGCCCTGGCCCCGAAAGGGTTCAGCGCCGGCGTGGCGTTCTCTGAGACCCAAACCAATTCGGCCGCGGACGCGACGGGAATCGACGCCGGAGATGGAGACGACACAGTCGAGAACGCCGGCGTCGTGGCGACCTCCTCGACGGCAACGACGACGACGAAGACGGTAACGGTCAATTTCGCCGAAGCGGGCGCGGCCGTCGCGGACGTCTCGTCCCAGGCCAGGGCGAACGCGACGGGCATCGACGGCGGCGCAGGCACGGACGCGGTGACCAACAGCGGCTCGGTGGTGACGACGGCGACGTCCACTGCCGACGACACCAGCGGCACGGCGAATCTGCTGGGATACGCTCGCGGCGACATCGCATCGACTTCGACAGCGACAGCCGTCGGCATCAGCAGCGGCGACGGGACGGCAGGCGAGACTCTGACCAATACGTCGGGGGCGAGCATTACGACGACCGCGACCGCCAATGCGTATGCGGACGACTATGTCGTTCAGGGCGGCGGCGTCGAATTCGCCAAAGTCGGTTCCCGGGCCGACGCCCGTGCGACCGGCATGGCCGGCACAGCGCTGGCGGACACGATCGGCAACGATGGGACGATCTCGTCGGTCGCCAACTCCGAGATCCTGGCGAGCAACTTCTCCTTCAATCTGGCCGGGGCTCAGCTCGGCAGCGTCGGGGTCAACGCAACGGCCACGGCGGTCGGTATCGACGGCGGCGACGGCGCCAATACCATCACCAACGATGCGGACGGGCAGATCGGCACGTACGCCGATCTCAGCACGACGTCCGTGGACACCGAAGTGGGTGTTCTCAGCGCTCAATTCGTCGGTTCGGGCGTGACGGCCGACGCCTGGTCCCACGGCATTCTCGCCGGCGCTGACGACGACACGATCGACAACCACGGCTCGATCGACGCCACGGCAAACGCCCTCGGCGCAGCCGGAGGCGCTTCGCTCGGCCTGATGTCCATGGGTCTGACCAGCGCCCTGGCGTCGGCCCAGATGGACGGCATCCGGGCGGGCGGCGGCGATGACGTCGTTACCAATCTCGGGACGATCCGCGCCGGCGCGATCCGGGCGGGCGACGACTACCTTGCGACGGCGATGACCGAGGCGGTCTCGTTCGATCTGTTCTCGCTGATGATGTCATCGTTGGGGGCCGGTGCCGACGTCACCGGCATCCAGGCGGGCGACGGGGACGACACCGTCTCGAACTACGGCACGATCTTCATCGGAGACGAGGACGCAACGGACGCCTGCACCAGCTCACGCTCTATGGTCATAGGAAGGTCGTTCGGCTTTGGCGGTCAGATTGCGGGGGCGAGCTTCGCCTATGCCGGGTCCTCGGCGCGGATCGCCTCCTTCGGGATGGACGGCGGTGCCGGGGACGATCTTCTCACAAACTCAGGGGACATAACCGTGAAAGCCCGTTCGTACGCGGATGTTGACTGCGAGACATTCGTTCCCATCGGGCTACTGGATTCGCTGGCGCAGGCGACGTCGATCAGTGAGGCCACGGCAACCGGCATATATGGCGGCTATGGAGATGATGTTGTCGAAAACTACGGGACCATCACGGCAGATGCGTTGACCATATCCGACGCGGCAACCGACGCCGAGGTCGATGTGTTTGCCGAACCTCATGCCGAGAGCGAGGCAGAGGCAACGGCACACGCGGCCGGTATTGACGGCGGATCACAGGGCACCAAAGTGCTCAGCAATTTCGGCACGATCCACGCCGTAGCGAACGCCGGTGCACGACCCTACGCCTTCTCCGACTCCGATCTTATGAGAACGCATACCGAAGGCTATGGATTGGCCGAGTCCACGGCCCTGGGGATTACGTCGGCAAGTTTCAACAACATCGTGACCAATCATGAGACGGGGACCATTTCCGTCAGCGCTCTGGCGGGAACCTACGACACGCTTGGAAACATCGGAGAGGCCAAATGCGATGAGGATGCAAACATTGACGCCGGGTACTATAACCCGCGCACGGGACAATGGACGCCCCTCAGCGCGAAAGGATTCGGCATTGCGCTATCGGACGGCAATGACCTCGTCATCAACGATGGCTCCATCACGGTTTCCTCCTATGTCGACGGCTCCGTGTATGCTTACACGAACACCTGGACGAGGTATCCTTTCTCAACGGCGCGGTCTGCGGTCCTGGGAGAGGCCACCGGCATCACCGCAGGTGGAGGTTCCAACGGCGTTACGAACAACGGACAGATGATGATTGAGGCGGTGAGCTACGCCGCCCCCAAGGTGGATGCCTGGTCGAGGGACTACCAGGCAACCGCAGACGCCTATGGCGTTTCCGATGCAGTGGCGGTTGGCATGGAAGCAGATGGCACGATCACAAACTCGCTCCCGGGCGTTCTCGACGTGACGGCGCGAGCCACAAGCTGGGCCAACGCACCGACAAACTCCGAATTTGCCACCGCCACGGCCCTTGTAACCGCCACGGCCAGCGGCTTTGCCACCTTCACCGATACCGGCCTGACGCAACGCCAGTTCATCACCAATGACGGCACCGCCACAGTGCGTGCCCTGGCCGGCGAGGATGCCGAGGGGAACTCGCAGCAGATCGCCTGGGTGAACACGAATATCACGACCAGGGATTCCACAGCGAATTGCAGCGGAACGTCCACGGTCGATGCGGTGGGAATCCGGGTCGGCGACGGAGCCAAGGAGATCACGAACAATGGCACGCTGACGGTGCTGGGCCGCGCCCGGGCCGATCTTACCACGGAAGGTGGCGCCCATACCTACGCACGCTCCTATTACTACAATCCCGAGGCGAATTCATACGCAACGGGCGCCGCCACAGCCACGGGAGTCCTCGCCGCCGGAGGAGAAAACCACGTCTACAATTATGGCACCATGGATGTGCAGGCCCAGACCCTGGATGTCTACGCCTGGAGTGACTCCTACTCAAGCTGGAGCACCTGCTATTCCAAGGCAGAGAGCAATGCGGAGGCAACGGGACAAGGTATCCGCCTGGGATCCGGCGACGATGAGATCAGAAACATGGGACTCCTTACCGTCACCTCCTCCGCCAACGCAAAATCCTATGCCTATGCTGATACCCGTGACAATAACCTTGCCGATGAATACGAGACATCCAGGGCCACGAGCCACGCCGAAGCCATCGGCATCGACGGCGGCGCGGGCGCGAACGCGATTGAGAACGAAGGCGTCCTCAGCGTCACTGCCAGGGCGCTGGCTCAGGTCTACTATGGTGGAGGCCACGCCAGGGTGACCGCCACGACGAATGCCACGGCATCCGCCACGGGTATTACGGTAGGTGACGGTGGCAGCTTCATCCGCAATGCCGGATCGATCGATGCGCTGGCAGCGGCCTGCTACACCAACGGCACACCCACGCTGGGAGCTCATGTCGTCGGCATCCTCGGCGGCAGCGGGGATGACGTGATCGTCAATGAGGGTGAGATAACCACGTCTGTGTACACGGGCGTGTTCGGTTTGGGTGCTCTTGTGCCTACCGCCCACGGAATCGGCATCGATGCCGGCGCGGGCGATGATGCGGTGGTGCTCGCGGATGGATCGAGCGTCGTCGGGGATGTGCTTCTCGGCTGGGGCGATGACACACTCGTATTGATGGGCAGTCCGATCGTTGAGGGTCTGATCGGGGCTGGCGAGGGCTCCAACACACTTCTTCTGGACGGCGCCGGCTGGTTCGACCACCAGTTGGCAGGATTCGACCGTGTGATGAAGCAGGGACCTGGAACGTACATCGTCTCGGGACTGAGCCCTGCGACGCGGCTGGACCTCGGGGAAGGCACGCTCGAGATCGACGGCGATTACCAGTTCGCCGAGGCCGGCCTGCTGGCGACCGTCGCCCGGACGGATGGAAGCGCCGGTCAGTTGAAGATCGGCGGAACGGGCGTTCTGAACGGGACTTTGGCCGTCGAACGCGAGCAGGGACTCTACCAGCCGGCCACCTATGACGTCGTTGTCGCCGATACGCTGAGCGGATCGTTCACGGATGTGTTGTTGCCGGAATCTCTGCCACTGCTGGAATTCGCCGCCGAGCAGACGGCGGATCGCGTGCAGATCTCCGTCACGCCGCACAGCTATGCCTCGGCCGCGTCGAACGAGGTGGAAGCGAACACGGGCGACTATCTGGACAGGATCGCGCCCCAGGCGTCCGGCGATCTGGCGAACACGCTCGGCACGTTCCAGACGCTGTCGGGCGGCAAGTTCCGCACGGCCTTCGCCAGCCTGAGCCCGGCCGTACACGAATCCGCCACCGCCACCACGTTCAACACGACGACCCAGTACAACCAGACCCTCTTCAAGCGAATGCACAGCACGCGTTCGCACATCGAGAGCACCGACGACCGCCTGGCCTACAGCCAGACGGAACGACACGCCATATGGATGGATGGATTCGGCCATTGGGCCCGACAGGATGCGCAGGGCGGCTTGGCCGGCTACGACTACCGCCTGGCGGGAGCGGCCCTCGGCGCCGACCGGCTCATGGCCGACGACCTGCTCGTCGGCGTCAGCTACGGCCAGTCGAACGCCGACATCGATATGGATGACCGCATGGCCAAAGGCGACATCGACAGCTACTTCGGCTCTCTGTACGGCAGCTACTTCACCGATTGCATGTACGTGGACGCCACCGTTTCCTATGGAAGACAGCGCTACGAGAACACCCGCAGGATCGAGGTCGGGACCGTCAGCGGCGCCGCGCACAGCAGCCACGATGGCGACGTCTATTCCGTCCACGCCGAAACAGGCTGGAACCTCAGCCTCAAACCATGGACGCTCCAGCCCTTCGCCGCCCTGCGATACACGTTTCTCGATGAGGACGGATACGCCGAGTCGGGGGCCGAAGGCGTGAACCTCCGCGTCAAGGAGCGCAAGACCGACAGCCTCGTCTCGAATCTCGGGCTGCGCTTCGCCTGCCCCTTCGAGAAAGACCACTGGCTGTGCATCCCCGAGGTCACCGTGGCGTGGGACCACGATTTCGACCTCGACGACCGCCGGATCACCGCCGCCTTCGAGGGCGCGCCGACGACGACGTTCGTCACCGACGGTCGCGACATCGACCGCGACGGCCTGGTCCTCGGCGCGGGCCTGACCGTCATTCGCAAGAACAACCTGAGCCTCTCGCTGACATACACCGGCGAGCTTCGCCGCCACTACACAGCCCACGCCCTCGCCGGCGGCATGCGCTACGAGTTTTAGCTTCCCGGTTGCCGGCTGCCGGTTGTCAGTCGTCCGTTCTCGATTCAACGACGAGACACGTCTTCCGCCCGGAGGCTGCGGGCCGCAGGCCAAGGTCTCCCCACTTCACACTTCACACTTCACGCTTCACACTCTTCCCGCACGACGCCTCTCGAGCGACGCCTTCGCCGCGCCGACAAAGAGGTTGACGGTCGGGCGCGATTGGCGTTCAATGGTGTCGTTCGCCGGATTGCACGGACAGACGGCAGAAAGGGGGATGACATGACGCTACGGCGATGGGTTGTGGTGATGGTTGTGGCGGCGGTGGCGACGCCGGCCTGGAGCCAGGATGCGGCGTCGGCCGCCAAGGAGGTCCTTGCGTATCTGCAGGGACTGGGCAACGGGTCGTATCTGTTCGGGCAGATGGCGACCTGGGTGCACAACGAGAACCCCGATATGGACCACGCCAGCAACTGGCTGCGGAAGGTGTACGACCACACGGGCCACTGGCCGCGATACGGGTGCGTGACGTACGATTTCCACGACGATCCGTTTGACGACGATGAATGGAATCGCGGGGTCAAGAAGATGTGGGATCGCGGCCTGATCGTCGGAGTCTACTCGTTCTACGCCAACCCCTCCGGCGGGTCGTGGAACGATCCGGTCGAGATCGATCGGATCTTCGAGCCCGACGACAATCCGACAAAGGCGAACTTCTATCGCCAGATGGATCGGATGGCCGCCAACCTGCAATGGCTCAAGGATCGTGGCGTGCCCGTGATCTATACGCCCTTCGTCGAAAGCGACGACCGGAACAAGTGGCATGCCAAGGGCGGCACCGAGCGGATCGTCCGGCTGTACCGCCTCGTCCACGAGGTCTTCACGCAACGGAAAGGCCTCGACCATATCCTGTGGGCGTATCACACCACGCAAAACCACGGCGCGATGCAGCGGGATTATCCGGGCGATGCGTACGTGGACATCCTCGGCAAGTCCGCCTACGGGACCGGCCTGCCCTTCTCGGAGTACGACTGGGCGGTGCAGAAGAAGAAAGACGCGGGCAAGGTGATCTGGTGGGCCGAGCTGGGCATCCGCGGCCGCTCCGATGCGCCCGTCGATTGCATGGCCGTGCTGGAGAGACTCGAAAGCCGCTACCCCGAACTGGCCGGATTCGTCTTCTGGAGCGACGCTGGATACTACAACGTCGTCAGCAACCGCAGCGGCCGTGAGCTGATGGCCTCGCCCAAGACCGTCGTCCTCGAATGAGGGATAAATCAGACACACAACGCCCTCAATTACAGCCGCCTCGGCCGGCTGCCGCTATTTTCCGGCAAAATTGCCCCCAGAATTCCATTGACGTCCGGACAGTGAACCGTTAGGATGGCTTTCAGTCAAGACGTGCGGTCAGACCCGTCGGGAGATGGTCCTGCTGCGGAATTTGGGAGCCGCCACGAAGGCCGATGCGCCTGTGGCAGTCCGGTTTGATTCTATCCATAAAGGAGGCGTTGACATGAGTACCATCCATCGGATCTTCTGGTGTGCGGCCCTGTCGTGCATGGCGCTGTCACTGGCAGGCTGCGGCAACGGCGATGACCGCGACGAGACGACGGCCGGCCCCGATGCGGCGGTCAGTGCCAAGGCGGCGACCGGTTCGGGCCCGTCCAATCCCTACGTGAAGAACCTGCCCCAGCTCGAACGGGCCCGCATCGAAGAAGCGAAGCAGTTGCAGCAGCAGCTTCGACAGCTTCTGGCCACCGACCTCGAGAAGGGCGAAGCATTCCGCCTGCAGGTGAAGGAAAAGGCGAGGCTGCAGGACGAGAAGATCTCCGAGTACGTCAGCACGAATCTCGCGGGGCAGACCATTCCCCTCAAGCCTCTCGAAGGCAGGCCCTACGCCTTCGACGATCTGACCGTCGTCTACTATACGGGGGCCGAGAAACTCCCCTACAATGCACTGAGAACCAAGACCACGGCCACGCTGACACAGGACCTCACCGGCGACGGCGCCAGTGTGGCGGACTTCGTCCTTGCCAGAAACTTCTACGTCTACGTGAAGGCGGTGGACCGGGACGGCCATGATATCCCGGGCATCAAGACCCTGGCGTCCAGCAGTACGAGAGGCGCAGATATGGTCGAAGGCAGGACGTTCGAGCTCTATTTCAACATGGGTCCGCGCGATACCGTCCAATTGGACAACTTCGGCGGGTTCGTCGAAATCACCAGAGACGAATACAACGCCAAGTAAGCTCCGTCATGAAGGAAGTCGCATAGGCGGTGCCCTAAGGGGGGACAACCACCTGTTTCCGGACATCATAACAGGTGGCTGTCCCTGGTATCCCGAGTTGTACCAGGTCTTTCAGGTGTCACTTGCTCCTATCGCGAAGGACGCATGATTCGAGGCTTGAGATCATATCGCAGCCAGCGAATCCAGCTCCTTTTGGGAAGTGATACATAACAACTACGGCCCACCATGAAACGGGGCAAGTGTGTGGGCTGATAGAAAGTCAGCTCGAGCCTTTCCTCCGGATCTGACAGATATCTGATGGACACACTCCACGCCGAACAGGTACCTTCGGAGCCTGTGTGAGGCCAAACAGCCACGCGCACAGGCCGCCCTTCGTTGGGATCACGACTTCCGGACAGGGTCAGGCAGCCATCCTCCATTCGAGCCGACCGAGCTTGAATCTCCACCCCTGCAGTCCCCGGTATCATGCAATGGCCCTGCCTGTTGATGTCCTTCTCGATCCGCGCCAGTATGTCCTTGCCATTGCTGTCGACAATTGCCAGGACAACAACAAGCGAACAAAGGCAGAGAACGGATGCAATCAAGATGATGATTGGTTTCCAGTGGTTCATCTTCTTCCTTGCCATGGAGTGGGGCGAACTAGGGACAGCCAACTATTTAGCGATGCCGTCATTCCACTTAATAGGTGCCTGTCCCGCTTTACCCCGCCCCTAGTATCTCTGCCCTTAAGGATTGACCCTCGAAGCCCCTCTTCGCAGGTCGATGCGAACCTTTACTTCACCTCTGATCCTTTTGACGAGGTTTCCTTGCTGTCAGAGGGATGTTTCTCCGGACAGATTGCCCGCGTAAAGAGCCATTCGTACAAGTGGGGATCCGAGTAGCCTGCCAAGGCCGCATGAGGTTCCGTGGGGTATTCCGTATAGCGGACAATCTCCACCCCATTCTTGGTCAGAATCCTGGTATGGCGGGCTACGTCAACGTCCCCATGTCGGATCGTGTCGTTGACGGTCGTCTCCACGGCGGAGGCGTTGCTGGGATGATCCTTGAGATGGGCATACAGGTCCCGTGACACCTGCACGCGAAGAGGCGTATCCAGGAGTCCGATGTGCACCCAGATCGCC
>Ga0209509_1000755_pt1 | contig 27392 bp, 24 predicted proteins | sample BioC13SIPDNA_FD_185743 | JGI IMG/M metagenome (GOLD analysis project Ga0209509, IMG submission 185743) | Anaerobic biogas reactor microbial communites from Washington, USA - Biogas_R1_A C13 SIP DNA (SPAdes) (version 2) | ecosystem: Engineered > Bioreactor > Anaerobic > Unclassified | place...
GGTACTCCTGATGTTCCATCCTTCGGATGTCACTATTAAGGTTGCACCGGCGAAGACGAGCAGGCGAAAGGGGGCGAGCGACAGGATGTCGCGAGAGCGCCACCTCCCATGGACGGGAGATTGGCGCAGTACCCCTTGAGCCGCGAGACGAGCCGTTGGTGTTGCCCATGCGTAGACTGCGAGCGGAATATTTATGCAAGCAAATGCATAATTATTACTTTTTGCAGCGGAATCAAGGATACAAAAGCAAAGGTGCTCTATACTATAATCATAGAATTAGAACAAAGTGGGCTGTTAATGGTTGACTAAAATAGAGGCTGATGCTATAATAAATTTCGTTGCGGAGCCGTGGTGTAGCGGTTAACATGCCGGCCTGTCACGCCGGAGATCGAGGGTTCAAATCCCTTCGGCTTCGCCATATTAAGCTTATTTTCTCGAGGGAGATAAACCTGCCTCGGTAGCTCAGGTGGTAGAGCAGCGGACTGAAAATCCGCGTGTCGGTGGTTCAAGTCCGCCCCGAGGCACCATGAAAAATGCGGAAGTGGCTCAGTGGTAGAGCATCGCCTTGCCAAGGCGAGGGTCGCGAGTTCGAATCTCGTCTTCCGCTCCATTGAATTCTCGGCGTTACGAAGTAACGCTTTTGTTTTGAATAGTATTAGGTTTTGCTTTTAGCGAATTATTTGTTATAATAACATCGCATAAACGAGACATAGCAAGAGAGATTTTGGGCGGGTGGCGAAGAGGCTAACGCTGTGGTCTGCAAAATCACCATTCACCGGTTCGAATCCGGTCCCGCCCTCCATAATAGTCACTAAAGCCTTCCGTTTTTGGGGAAGGTTTTTTTATGCAAAGAATAGCTTTTGTTTTTATTTTTAACCCCCATGGACTCTAGGACACAACCACGGATGAAAAGTAAGCTAGCAGGCTTTTGAACAGTAGCGTATGGTAGGAGATATTGACCCCTCACTCCTTACCTGTTAATCCTCCTTTTTTAATTAATAGAAACAGTTGCAAAGCGAAAAGCCAAGCCAGTTATTCATTTTGCTTGCAAAAAGAAGGATGTTTTGATAAACTAATTCATGCGTTAGAGATAAATGCGCAGTGAAAAAAATACATGCCCGGGTGGCGGAATAGGCAGACGCACGGGACTTAAAATCCCGCGAGGTTTACCCCTCGTGCCGGTTCGACCCCGGCCTCGGGCACCATGATATTAGGGGCTTAGAAGCCCTTTTTATTTTTTATTCATTTGACAGCAAAAACACTTTGGCAGCATACTTGACAGCAAAATTCGCTCTTTCTTACTTCACCCTGCGTAGGTGAGCGGTTTCCATCTGTAGCACATCAACCTTTGCTTCAATGCGTTCTAGGGCAGAGACAATCCGTTCATTTATATCGTTCTGTACTTCCCGCGCATCGAATAAAGCCCTGACTTTTTCGGTAAGCTCATTTTCCATGCTCACCTGTGATTGGCGAATATCCTGTACATCTTCCGTTAAGGTGCTGACCTGCCTGGCTAAAATGTCCTGGCCCTTCTCCAGGCCGTTCATACGGGTTTCCAATGATACCTGGCCCTTCTCCAGGCCGTTCATACGGGTTTCCAATGATACCTGGCCCTTCTCCAGGCCGTTCATACGGGTTTCCAATGATACCTGGCCCTTTTCTAGACCGTTCATACGGGTTTCTAGTGTCGCTTGACCCTCCTTTAATTCACTTACATCCCCTGCAATGGTCTCAAGCACTTCCAGTTTCTTTAGCACTAGATTCTGAAACTTTTCATTATCCATAAATCCATCCTTCCTTTACTTATAAGCGTTATACGCCGGAAAGAAGTTCTCTTACCCAAGATGTAACCAATTCGGAATAAGTAAGACACCTTTCTCAGCAATTTGATGCAGGCGCTTTTCGTCTTCTTTTCCGATATTTAAAGATATGGTTACGCCCTTTTTGGACTAAAGACAACCTCGTTGGTTTCTTCTTTTCAACCTCAAAGTCAGCTAATGAATGTAGAACCCAGATTTCACTGGCTTCACCTATGGCTCTCCTTTAATAATATTTGACTCCACTGCAAAAATCCCTTTTTATCTGTTGAGTTTTAAAGCAAGTTCTCCTTTTAAAAACGCTTGCCATTCTTTTAAAAAATGATTATTATTATAAACAATACTAAAAAGACAAACTTGGTCTGAAAAGGAGTTGCACCATGCAAATCACGCGCCAGACTGAATATGCTATTAAGATATTAATTGAACTTGCTAAATCTCCTTTTGGGGAGTTGATACCCAGCAAGCTTATTGCCGAGCAACAGGATATACCTGGCATGTTTTTGCAAAAGACGGTGCAACTTTTATCACGGGCTGGACTAGTCAGTACGCAACGGGGTATTAAAGGGGGGGTGAGACTAACGCTACCAGCGGAAAAAGTTACTATTGCTGATGTGATAATTGCAATCGAAGGACCTCTAGCCTTAAACTCCTGTTTATCGCCGGGTTATTCTTGTCCTAATATGGCAGATTGCCAGGTGAGACGAATTCTAGGGCGAGCCCAGGCAGCTTTGTTGCACGAATTACAGCAGGAAAATATAGCAGATATAGTAGCAGGGAAACGGCCAAGCGAAGATAGGTAAGAGCCCTTATCCTGGGCACTTTTCATCGGTGGTTGTGGCCCTCACCCTGGGCTGTGGGAAATTCCGTTTCTTTGATCATCAATATTAATGGGCAGCATGTAGGAAGGTGAAATCAACTATGAAGTGGACCAAGGAAGCTGAGCTTGAACTCAAGAAGGTGCCGGTATTTGTTCGCAAAATGGCGAAAAGAGCGGTGGAGATGGAGGTTGGGAATGCTGGCAGAGACGTGGTAACAGCTGAGGATTTAAAAATTGCCCGGGAAAAGCACATAAGTTTTGCGGAAGAGCAGCCGGAAAAGGATGGTCTAAAGCCCACTCGTATAGCGATTGTACGCTGCGAAACGGTTTCTGAGGTATGCCCGGGCGTAGCTTGCTTCAAAGCCTTAAAGCAGAGGCGGGCATATTTTATGGATTACGGCCTGGAAACTGAAATCATTGGGTTTTTTACCTGTGGGGGCTGCCCGGGTAGACGGGTATCGAGATTGGTGGAGAAATTAAAGCCTTTTAACCTGGATGTACTGCATCTTTCTTCTTGTATGATGTTGGAGAACTCTTATCCTGCTTGCCCTCACAAGGAAGAAATTAAAAAAACCGTGGAAGCTATGGGGGTCAAGGTAGTAAGCGGAACCCACCATTAAAATCGAACCGGGATGGCTCTTGTTCTGAATTCAGATCCGTCCCGGTACTTTAGTAAGAAAATTGAGGAGTGAGGGGGAAGGGCTGAGGGGTTTAATTTATTTCTTGCTACATTTTACTATTTCAGCACCTACTAACTAACTTTTCATTGGCGGTTGTGTCCTTGGGGGCATGGGATATTAGTAAGAATCAAGCCATTCCAGTATTATGTTCCCCAGTTGCTTTTCCTGGCCGCTATAAAAATGGCTGGCCTCATTTATCTCGCGGATGGTCACTGATTCTGGAACAGCAGCATTTTGCTTCATATTATGCATTAATTCCATACTGACTGGGGGGAAATCCTTGCTTCCCCTTATGAGGAGCATGGGGCAGTAAATTTCTTTTACCAATTCCTCGGTATCAGCTGGAGTATTGGGGCCGTAAAAATCTAAAAAAGTACTGACCGTAAAAATCCACGGCATAGTTCCCCGTCCACGTAAAACGATTAGTTGGTCATACATGCCCATTTCTCCCAGTTCATTTGCCTTAAACAAGCCTCTTTCATAATAGTTGTCGGTGGTCAAGTATCTCATCATCTTGGAAACTGAAGGTGGCGGGCTTACCAGAATCATTCCCTGTACTTCGGAAAATTGGAGCTGGTTTTGGGCATAGAGCAACTTTGGTATTGCCTGGCTATGACCCAATAGGATGACTCGGGGGTAGCCTCTTGAACGCAAAAAATTTAGCAGGGCTTGCACATCTTTAACACAATCCTTAAAAATATCCCGCATAAGGCCGATAACTGGCTTGCGATCATGATCCGGGGCGGTGCCAAAATCATGTCCCCGGTTGTTTGCACTCAAACAAGAAAAACCATGCCCGACCAGGATTTCAGGAAGGAACCTGCCCAACCCGGTATAAAAATTCATAGCTGCTCCATGCATTATTATTACGGCTGGTTTTTCTTGCTCTGCCTCATAGAATGCTCCATGCAAAATAATACTGTCCTCGGTTTCTACCTCTACCAATTCAGTCTTCATAAGTCTTCTCCTTTCTCAACTCTTGTCAGGACGAAAAAACAGAAAAAGCTTAGCTCCTGATATTGGACTTATTACCATTCTAATCTATCCTATAGGAAATTAGTAATAATAGAGAATGAATGCTAATACTTTTGGCTTTGCAATGAAATGGGAACAGGCAGGGGGCAGAATAGCCGTTGAATAACTATAACGAGGTGAAATATCTCCTCCACTTCTTTAAACGGCCGGGTTCCTATTAACAAAACATGCGGCGGGTTTAAATCCCCCGCATCGTTGAAGGTGTGTTGAAACTGCACCACAGTTTCTTCTGATGTTTAATATCAAGTAAAGAAAGCGGACAGGAGGTAACTGAATATTGTAGAATAAGCTTAATGGTAAAAATATCGGTATCTACAGAGAACGAAGAAAGAAGGCGTGAATTGAAGAAAAAATAAAGGGGGATTATTTGATGAAAAAACTTTCCGAGAACGTAATGGTATTGGGTAATGGTTATTTCAACTTCTACCTGGTAGGAAAGGAAAAAGCAGTTTTGCTGGAATGCGGAACTAGAGCCGGAGCGGCAATTTTTCAAGAGCAGTGGTCCCAACTGCAGGATAAGCCAGAGGTAAAGTACATAGTAATTTTACATTCTCATTTCGATCATTCCTGTGGTCTGCCTATTCTAAAAGAAATATTTCCCGAGGCTGAGGTAATGGCCAGTTCTATGGCTCAGAAGCTGCTTTCTAAGGAGCGGATAGTAAAGGATTTATACCGCAATGATGCGATAGTATCAGAATCTTATATCAAAAACGGTTTTTTGAAGGAAAAACCGGATACATCAGAATTAGATAATATTCCGGTAGATCGTACGATAGGTGAAGGTGATATTGTGGATCTGGGGCAGGGGTTGCAGCTTAAAATATTGGATGCTCCCGGTCATAGTGTTTGTTCCATTGCGGCTTATCTGGAAACGGATCAAGCTATGTTCCTTTCTGATGCCGCCGGTTATCGCAGCAGCGAAAGCGAGATTTCCCCGGTCTTTTTCCAGGGCTATGATGAATATATGAGTACTCTTAAAAAGCTTATGTCCTATCCGGCCAGAATACTGGGAGTAGCGCATGGCGATATTCCGCTTGGTGATGAAGTGGATAAGTTCTACCAGCAGACAATGCAAGCGGCGGAACAAGGATTTGAGTACATCAAAAACTGCTTGAATGAAGGGGTTGAGGAAAAGGATTTGGCTGAAAGGCTCTTTAAACGCTATATCAAGGGAGGACTGGCTTATTACCCCGAAGCTATGATGCTGGGGGCCATGCACCTATTAATTGCCAGTGTAAAGCCAAAGATCTAGAATTAGAGCATGGATCAACTATTATTATATGTATTTTCAAGGGAAATAGCCATGAAGTAATACTTTTGCCAACAGTAAAAGCAAGAACTTTCATGGCTTTTTTTAGCAGATTTTATCCATAAGCTACAAGTTGTTAGCGTAATAAGCCATAATATGGTATCAACCAGCATTTACTTAAAAAAGGATAAACCACAAATAATTTAGAGGAATTATAATTATTGTTTAGAAATACTTATGGAGAAAGATATGGCGAGGTGTAATATTTGCTTGCTTTTCCATTCTGGTTCCAGATATTGTTTGGCTTTATAACCGGTTCGCTAACGACTTGTGTGGGCTTGGTACTGGTAAATATTGTTCCTGAACTCAAAAAGGTAGCTCTTGCAGGATTCTGTTATGCTTTAGCAGTTGCTCTGGCTAGAAGCTTGACGCTACCTTTCGGTACTCATTTCATAATACTAACTGTACTACTTGCCATAATCATTATGTTGATTTGGAGACTTCCAATTTTCCGGGCAGCTTCAATAACAATATTTGGAACATTGGTGCTTTTGGTGGGTGAATCGGTGTTCCTTCCTATTTGCCTTAAGGCAATGAACTTGAATATAGATGCCGCAATTAGCAAACCGCTATTGGCAATATTTATTCCAGTCCCACAAATAATATTTTCAATATTTATAGTATTGCTTTGCTGGAAATACAGACTTTATTTGGTAAACTATAGTACTAAAGGTGCGGGTAATTCAATTCACCTAAATGGAAAAAGGTTTAAAATCGTTATAGGTTTAGTGCTGGCATTGTTATCTCTGGTAATTGTACAGATTGTTTGTAATGTTACGGTATTCAATATTGAAATAAGTCCTACTATAAGAACACTATCCTTACAGACTATGGGATACCTTACCAATATAACCGTAGTTCTAATTTGTTTAACAACCGCCCTATTGATAATTCAATTTATTGAATTGACTGATAAGGAAAGCCAATTATTGATTCAGTCATCGTATTTAGAAACGGTAGAGGAGCTTTATACTGCGCTAAGAGCCCAGAAACATGATTTGGCAAATGACTGGCAGGTTCTTTATGGATTGATGCAATTGGGAGATGTGGAGGAAGCTCAAAAATACCTGGAAGAATTGATGGGTAAAAGTATATCATCCGAGAATTTTGTTGTCACGGGTGAACCGGGCTTGTCCGCTCTCTTGTATATTAAGTCCGGGATTGCCCTGTCTGAAGGTATTAATTTTGAAGTTGGTGTGGAAACTCTTATGAATCAAAAGCTTATTTCTACCTATGACTTGAATCGGGTTGTCGGAAATCTTATAAACAATGCTTTTGATTATGTGATGAACCTGGAAGGGGAGCGGAGAATAGTACAGGTAAGGATTTTTGATGATGAGGACAAGCAGGTGGTGGAGGTTGCTAATTGCGGTAATATAGACGAGGATCTCATAGAGAAGATATTTCAAAAGGGCTTTTCAACTAAATCTGGGAAGCATTCCGGTCTAGGGCTTTATATTGTAAAAGAGTTGCTGGAGCAAAATAATGGACAAGTAAGAGTGGAGAACCGTGGGGATATGGCCGTCTTCTCTATTTATATGCCTAAAGGTTCAGTGTCTAAGGAGGGAGTTCATGCACGCTCTAGCCAAAAGAATCGCGAAATGGTTGGTTGACAAATCTGACTATCCCTTTAATCAAGAGGAAATACGCTATGGTATTGAAGTTTTTTTAGGAACGGTATTTCAAATAATAATTATCTTATTAGTTGCCTTTGTTATCGGCTTGGCTAAAGAAGTTGCTTTTTGTTTATTGTCTGCCGCAATTTATAGGAGGTTTTCTGGGGGTGCCCATTGTGAGAAATACTATCGATGTACCGTAACCAGCCTTCTCGTATTTAATGTACTTGCCTATATTGCTCATCTTATTGATCCTGCTTATTTCCAACTATTTGTTCTGATTGCATTTATAACTTCGTTATTGGCATTATTGTTTTTGGTTCCGGTTGATAACCCAAGGAATCCGATATCAAATACAGAGCAGCGAAAAATCCTTAAGCTAAAAGCTTCTATGGTACTGGTGGTGCTTTTTGGGGGATCATTTGGAGCCTATAGACTAAATGCACCCCAGATTGCCCTGGCAATTTTATTGGGTGTTCTATGGCAGACCTTTACCCTCACAGCTTTAGGACATAAATTTATTGGTGGGTGGGATCGGTCTTTTGCTTATATAGAAACCCCATTATCAAAGAGAGGAGGGATTCATAATGAGTAAGATGAGAAATCTTATTTGCACATCTCTTGCTACCTTCTTTGCATTTGTAACGCTAAGCAATTTACAAATCTGTTGTCCATTGGTTATATACCAGCCAGAATTACCGAAGAAATAATAAGAATGCTAAATTTACATTTGTAGTTCTTTAATAACAGGGAATGCTGTTCCCTGTTTTTTTTTGCTACAGGGAGTAGAGCTTGATATTACCCTTTGCATTGCGTAAACTGATAATACTTTACCACTAAGGCCAATACTAAAACAGGAGGTTCATTTTGCGATTTTGGGGTAGCTTTTTGCTGGTCGTAATACTGGATAGAATAAGCAAAGCCTGGATTCTGGCTTTGTTTTTGCCGAGAGAAAGCCGGATAATTATTGAGGGGGGCCTTTATTTAACCTATGTACAGAATAGAGGAGCAGCTTTTGGCCTGATGCCAGGGAAGTCATGGCTGTTTTTTATTTCTGCGCTCCTGGTTATAATGGCTTTAGTGATTTATAACTGGCGCAGTAAGGTTTCACCGCTTGAAGCACTATCTACCGGTCTTATCGCTGGTGGTGCCCTGGGAAATCTTATTGATCGCTATTTCTATGGTTTTGTAATTGATTTTATTGACCTGGGTTGGTGGCCGGTTTTCAACCTGGCCGATAGCGCTATTGTATGTGGGGGAGTATTACTGCTAATACTGGTTTTGCTTGATGGAAAAAGAGAGGAAAGAAATGCCTAGAACTGAGATTCTAATGGTGGACGAAGAAATGGAAGGCGAGAGACTCGATGCCTTTGTCGCAGAACAATTGGATGAACTTTCCCGCTCGCTGGTTAAAACCCTGATTGAAAATGGAGAAATTAGGGTTGATGGCAAACAGCAAAAGCCGAGTTACCGGCTTAAAGCGGGGGAAGAGATAATAGTAGAGATACCCGCTGTACGGGAGCTTAAACTTAAAGCTCAGGATATTCCCCTTTCTTTTATATACCAGGACAAAGATATTGCGGTTGTTAACAAGCCCAAGGGGATGGTGGTACACCCAGCCCATGGTAATTGGGAAAATACCCTGGTAAATGCCCTGCTTTTTCATTTAAAAGACCTTTCCGGTATAAATGGAGAATTGCGGCCCGGAATTGTACATCGCCTGGATAAAGATACCTCCGGGGTTATGGTGGTAGCGAAAAATGATATGGCCCACCGCCAGCTAGCAGCGCAAATCAAGGATCATAGTATAAACCGGGAGTATATTACCCTGGTTCATGGAATAATAAAGGAAAATCTCGGTAGTATTGAAGCTCCCATAGGGAGGAGCAAGCTGGACCGCAAAAAGATGGCGGTAATCGCTGGGGGGCGTCCAGCCGTTAGCAATTATCAGGTACTGGAGAGATTGGGTAACTATACTCTATTAAAAGTAAAGCTCTTAACTGGGCGTACCCATCAAATAAGGGTACATTTTGCCTATATCAAGCATCCGGTAGTAGGGGACCCTCTTTATGGCTCGGGAAAAAAGCAGTTAGGGCTTGATACCCAGGCCTTACATGCCCATTTACTGGGTTTTAAGCATCCGAGCAGTGAAGAGTACCATGAATTTAGGAGCGAATTGCCTGCTTATTTTGAATGTATACTTTCTGATTTGAGAAACAAACGTTGACATATATTCCATGGTTTTAGTAGAATCAGTTAGGACCTTTAAGTTGGCCCCGTGAGGCTAGCAAGGAATGACGGAGAGCAGCACCTGCCTGGCCTTATGCTTGGCAGGTTTTTGTTTTAATGCGGTAAGGAGGCGTTATTATTGGTCTTAAGAGAAAAGCATGCCATCATGGATGAGATGGGTATGAAGAGAGCCCTTACCCGTATTGCCCACGAGATTATTGAGAGAAACAAAGGTGTGAATAATGTAGCCATTATTGGTATTCGCCGGAGAGGAGGACCGCTGGCCCAGCGCCTGGCCCTGCGTATAGAAGAGATTGAAGGAATCAAGATACCGGTAGGGATTCTGGATATCACCCTCTACCGGGATGATCTTACCACCCTGGCCCAACAGCCTCAGGTTCACCGAACGGAAGTAAATTTTGATATCAACGGTAAAAGGCTGGTTTTAGTGGATGATGTTCTATATACCGGCAGAACCGTAAGGGCCGCACTGGATGCTTTGATTGACCTGGGGCGACCGGAATGTATTCAGCTTGCGGTACTGATAGATAGAGGGCACCGGGAGTTGCCCATAAAAGCAGATTTTATAGGTAAAAATGTACCCACTTCGCGACAAGAGAACATCGAAGTATATGTAAAAGAACTGGATGGAAAAGATGGAGTGCTGATACAAGAAATAGTAGACTCGTAGGATTTACCCTTTAAATTGGTCCCGAGAGGCCGGCAAGGGAAAGGTTCCAGAGGTTTAGCTGAAAGCTTTCCTTGCTGCCCGGCAAGGAAAGCTTTTTTTATGGGACGGGAAGCCAGGAACAATAGGATTGGATTATTGGCCGATTGTGTGCCGATAGTATTATGAAGAAAGGGGCCTTACCTTGTGTTTCCCCCAGAAGGAATCACAGCAGGCAACAATATCCCTGCTTCAGGTAAAAATTAATTACAGCTTCATAAAGGGGAATATTAGTATCAGGTTTATCCGATGACTAACTCGCTCTCTTACTCCCGCCTCTATAGGCGGAGTAAGAGCGACTAAGTCTCTGGATAAGCGCGACTAAGCTTCAGATGGAGTTAAAACACCACCTGAAGCAAGTCTTACTTAATTGAGAGGGGGCTTTAGTTTGAAGCTGGAAAGAAAGGATTTGTTGGGAATTCGAGATTTGAGCCGGGAGGAAACGGAACTGATTTTAAATACGGCCATACCTATGAAAGATGTTATTTGCCGGGATATTAAGAAGGTACCTACCTTGAGAGGCAAGGCTATGGTAACGGTATTTTATGAGAATAGCACCCGAACCCGCACCTCTTTTGAATTGGCCGGCAAGTATTTGAGCGCAGATACGGTTAACCTGTCCGTATCCACCAGCAGCGTGCAAAAGGGGGAAAGCCTGAGAGATACTATCAAGACTATTGAGGTAATGGGTTTTGATTTAATGGTAATGAGGCATGCCATGAGCGGTACCCCCCATTATGTCGCCCGCAATACCCGGATGAGGGTTATTAACGCTGGAGATGGAGCCAACGAACACCCCACCCAGGCTTTGTTGGATATGTATACCATCAAAGAAAAGAAAGGAACTCTGGAAGGCTTGAAAGTAGCTATAGTAGGGGATATTCTGCATAGCCGAGTAGCCCGTTCCAATATATATGGTCTGAGCAAATTTGGTTGTGATATCCGGGTGGTAGGCCCGGCTACATTAATGCCTCCTGACGTGGAAAAATTGGGGGTCAAGAGTTATTACAGCCTGGATGAAGCCATCAATGGGGTTGATGTAATCAATATCTTGCGTATTCAACGAGAAAGGCAGGTAAGTGGTCTTTTCCCTTCGCTGGATGAATATGCCCAACTCTATATGCTAAGCCCCCAGACCCTGGCCCGGGCCAAGGATGATGTTCTGGTTCTTCATCCCGGTCCCATAAACCGTGGAGTGGAAATATCCAGCGAACTGGCCGACAGCGCCCAGGCCCTGATCAATGAGCAGGTAACTAACGGGGTGGCGATCAGGATGGCTCTTTTGTTCCTGATGATGGGAGGTGGGCGAGATGAGATTACTTATTAAAGGGGGAAGGCTAATCGACCCCTTAAACCATATTGATGCTGTTCAGGATCTTTTGGTGGAAGACGGTAAAATCCGGAGACGGGGTGATCAGCTGGATGATAGCGGCTGTGAAATAATCGATGCCAGCGGGAAAATAGTTTGCCCGGGTTTCATCGACATTCATGTTCATCTTCGGGAACCCGGTTTTGAATACAAGGAAGATATAGCTTCTGGTACCAGGGCAGCGGCTTGTGGGGGCTTTACTACGGTTTGCTGTATGCCCAATACTGAGCCAGTGATAGACAATGAAGCGGTGGTAGGTTTTGTTCAAGAAAAAGCTCGAAAGTCTGGCATAGTCAATGTTTTGCCGGTGGGAAGCATTAGTAAAAAGCAGGCGGGTTTAGAACTGAGCGAAATTGCCGAGCTGGTAAAAGCTGGATGCATAGCCATATCCGATGATGGCAAGCCTGTCATGAAGGCCAATATTATGCGTAATGCTCTGGATTACGCCAAAATGTTCGGCTTGCCGGTATTATCGCATTGCGAGGATCTTAACCTGGTAAACGGGGGCTTGATGCATGAGGGCTACTACTCCACCATTTATGGGTTAAGGGGGATCCCAACTGCAGCTGAAGAGGTAATGGTAGCCCGTGATATTATTTTAGCCCGGTTGACTGGCGGGCATTTGCATATTTGCCATGCTTCCACGGCAGGTTCCATGGCCTTAGTTCGCCAGGCCAAAGCTGAGGGGCTGAACGTAAGTTGTGAAGTGACTCCCCATCATTTGACCCTAAGTGATGAAATAATAGACGGCTATGATGCTGATACCAAAGTAAATCCCCCCTTACGCTCCGAGGAACACCTGCTGGCTTTACGGGAGGCCTTGCTTGATGGAACCGTGGATTGCATTGCCACCGATCACGCGCCCCATCATTTTGAAGCCAAGGACTGTGAATACGAATTGGCTGCCTACGGAATATCCGGATTGGAAACGGCGATAGCAGTAATAATGGATAAGCTGGTAAGGCCCGGACTTTTGGATATTAAGGATATGGTGAGGTTGTTTACTTGCGGGCCAGCCGGAGTTATAGGTATTGATAAAGGCAGTTTGCAAGAAGGGAAGCCGGCAGACATAACGATTATTGACCCGGAAATGGTCAAAACCGTGGATCCCCGCACTTTCAAGTCCAAAGGCAGGAACACCCCCTATAAGGGAATGGAGCTCAAAGGTTGGCCCTGTATGACTCTGGTTAACGGGATCTTGGTAGCGCAGAATGGTGAAATAGTACTGAAGAAGTAATTAATGACTTTGACTAAGGGAGTGATTACCGGGTGAATGGATATCTGGTTCTGGAGAATGGCCGGTATTTTCGAGGCAAACTATTGAATGATTGTCACATGGCTGGAGGGGAAGTGGTGTTTAGCACGGCCATGATAAGCTACCAGGACATTATTACTGATCCTTCATACTATGGACAGATAGTGGTTATGACCTACCCGCTGGTAGGAAATGTGGGTTTTAATGAAAAAAGTTTCGCTTCCCGGGCAGCCATGGTTAAAGGGCTGGTTTTACGGGAAGCTACCGATTTCCCCAGTCATTATGAGATGGAAACTGATCTTATTTCCTTTCTTAATAAGAGTGAAATTCCCGTGCTTACCGGGGTGGACACCCGGGCCTTAACCCGGGTTATTCGCCATGAGGGAAGCATGGGCGGACTAATTATTGATAATCTTGATGATAAGGAATGGATGATGGAAAAAGCGAGACTGGCTGCGGAAGAATTGCAAGGTGACCTGGTTCGCTTTGTCAGCCGTAAAAATATTATGAAATTTGGCAATGGTACTAAAAAAATAGTTTTACTGGATTTGGGAACCAAAAAGGGAGTAATTGATTCTCTGGTACGCCGGGATTGTGAAGTGATTGCTGTTCCCGCTAATACCGGAGCTCGGGAGATATTAAGGCTTCATCCTGATGGAATACTGGTTTCCGATGGGCCGGGAGATCCCGGAGCTATTGGCTATGCGATTGATACCTGTCGTGAGCTCTTGGGAAAGGTAGCTCTTTTGGGAGTGGGTCTGGGTCATCAAATTCTAGCCCTCGCCATGGGGGCCAGTATACTGCGCTTGCCTTATGGTCACCGGGGAAGCAATCACCCAGTTAAGAACCTGGAAAACAACCGGGTATATATCACCACGCAGAATCATGGTTTCAGCCTGGAGGAATCCTCGCTTAGCGGTACCGGAATCGAAGTAACTATGAGGAGCCTGAATGACGGTAGTATTGAGGGAATCAGACACCGGGAAATGCCGCTGTTTTCACTGCAGTTTGACCCGGAAGGTTACCCGGGATACAGTGAGACTGGTTTTTTCTATGATGATTTTATAACGAGAATGTCCATATAAGGAAAGGGGACACACCTGCTGCGCAGGAATGTCATTAAGGAAAGGGGACACACCTGCTGCGCAGGAATGTCCCCATGGAGGAGATTGTATGCCGATTAAGGAAGATTTGCGCAAAGTACTGGTAATTGGCTCAGGGCCTATTATCATAGGGCAGGCAGCAGAATTCGACTATGCTGGCACCCAGGCCTGCCGGGCATTAAAAGAGGAAGGCATCGAAGTAGTGCTCTTAAACAGCAATCCCGCTACGATAATGACGGATGCCAATATTGCCGATCATGTTTACTTCGAACCCATAACAGTAGAAACGGTTAATAAAATAATTGCCCGGGAAAAACCGGATGGCATAATTGCCAATCTTGGTGGGCAGGTAGGTTTAAATATGGCCCTGGCTCTTGATAGGGCGGGAATATTGGAGGAAACGGGAGTTCCTTTGCTGGGTATGCCGTTGGATGCCATTGCCAGGGCTGAAGATCGGGAAAAGTTTAAAGCTACCATGCAAGAAATCGGCGAGCCCATCCCTGAAAGTGACATAGTACATTCAGTGGAAGAAGCCATTCGTTTCGCTGAGAAGATTGGTTACCCGGTTATTGTACGCCCGGCATATACCCTGGGGGGAACCGGGGGAGGCACAGCCTATGATAATGAAGAACTACAGCAGATAGTGGTTAAAGGCTTGAAAAACAGCCCCATAAACCAGGCCTTAATTGAAAGAAGTGTAGCCGGCTTTAAAGAAATTGAATTTGAGGTAATGCGAGATGCCAATGACAACTGTATAATTATTTGCAGCATGGAGAATGTTGATCCCGTTGGCATACACACCGGGGACAGCATCGTGGTAGCTCCGGCTCAGACCCTGAGTGATGAAGAATACCAAATGCTGCGAGCTTCTTCTCTAAAAATTATTCGCCACTTAAAAATAGTCGGGGGTTGTAATGTTCAATACGCTCTGGACCCGTTCAGCAAAAAGTATTATGTCATAGAGGTTAACCCCAGGGTAAGCCGTTCCAGCGCCCTGGCTTCCAAGGCAACCGGATATCCTATTGCCAAAGTTACCACCAAATTGTCTATTGGTTATACGCTGGATGAAATACCCAACGCTGTAACCGGTAAGACCACCGCCTGTTTTGAACCGGCTATAGATTATGTGGTTCTTAAGGTACCCCGCTGGCCCTTTGACAAGTTTGTTTTCGGTGATCGCAAACTGGGGACTCAGATGAAGGCTACCGGTGAGGTTATGGCCATTGACCGCAGCTATGAAGCTGCTTTCCTAAAATCCATTCGCTCTTTAGAAATAGGCCTTAACGGCCTGCGGCTGCCGGTACTGCAAGAAATGAAAGATGAGGAACTGCGCCAGCGTTTGGGACATGCGGATGATGAAAGGACCTTTATCATCGCGGAAGCCTTAAGCCGGGGATTTTGCCTGGATGAAATCTGGGAGATTACCCGGATAGATAAATATTTCCTGAAAAAAATGAAAAACATTATTGATTTTGCCCGGCTATTGGATGAGAACGAATTGGATTATGACTTGTTGCGAGAGGCCAAGAAGATTGGCTTTTCCGATTTTGAAATAGCTTCAATCAAGGGGCAAACAGAAGAAGAGATACGAAAACTAAGAAAAAAAGCGGGAATTCTTCCTACTTATAAATTAGTGGATACCTGTGCGGCTGAGTTTGATGCTGACACCCCTTACTTTTATTCCTGTTATGAAGAGGAGAATGAGGCTTGGCATGATCCGAACACGCGTAAAATTCTGGTTATAGGGGCGGGACCGATTAGGATTGGGCAGGGAGTCGAGTTTGACTATTGCTCGGTGCACTGTGTTTGGGCTTTGCGGGATGCAGGTATAAAGGCCATCATTGTAAACAATAACCCGGAAACCGTCAGCACCGATTTTGATACCTCTGACCGCCTGTATTTCGAGCCCCTGGTTTATGAAGATGTTATGAATATCATCGATGAAGAACAACCCGAAGGGGTCATCGTCCAGTTTGGCGGGCAAACCGCCATTAACCTGGTCGCTGCTTTAAGCCGGGCAGGAGTAAAAATCCTGGGTACTTCCAACGACAGTATTGACCGGGCGGAAGACCGGGAGCGTTTTGATTTGATGGTGGAGAAACTGGGTATCCCCCGTCCCCCGGGGAAAACCGTGTTTTCTGTGGAAGAAGCGGTCAAAGCTGCGGAAAAGATAGGCTATCCGGTTCTCTTACGGCCTTCTTATGTATTGGGGGGGCGGGCTATGGAAATAGTTTATAATGTTGATGAACTAAGGCAATACATGCATACGGCAGTAAATGTCAACCGGGAACACCCGGTACTGGTAGATAAATACTTGCTGGGCAAAGAGATTGAAGTGGATGCCGTTTGTGATGGCTTGCAGGTCCTAATTCCCGGGATCATGCAACACATTGAAAGAGCCGGGGTTCACTCCGGAGATAGTATGGCGGTTTTTCCCGCCCATGACTTGAGCCCGGCGATTAAGGACAAGGTGGTAGATTACACGCTTAGATTAGCCCGGGAACTGGAGGTCAAAGGCTTAATAAACATTCAATTTGTTGAGTTTGAAGATGAACTCTATGTTTTAGAGGTAAATCCCCGTTCTAGCCGAACCGTGCCGTTCATCAGCAAAGTAACCGGGATTCCCCTGGTAAAGCTGGGAACTGAAATTATGTTAGGCAAGAGCCTGGAGGAACTTGCCTATAAGGGTGGTTTGCAGCCGGAGCCAGAATTTTATGCCATCAAGGTTCCGGTGTTCTCCTTTAACAAGCTGGAACAGGTGGATATCACCCTGGGACCGGAAATGAAGTCTACCGGTGAAGTTTTAGGAATAGACCGCTCCTTAAAAACCGCTATATACAAAGGGCTTTTGGAAGCCGGTGTGGAAATCTCCCATAAAGGTACCATAGTTGCTACGATAGCTGATAAGGATAAAGACGAAGCTATTCCTATTTTGTATGAATTGAGCCAGCTGGGCTTTAAGCTGGTAGCTACAGAAGGTACGGCTATGGCCCTTAGAAATAATGGTATTGCAGTGGAAACCGTTAAGAAAATTAAAGAAGGTTCACCAAATATTGTAGACTTAATTCGACAAGGTAGGGTAGACTTTGTAGTAAATACCCTTACCCATGGTCGTATGCCTTTTACCGATGGTTTTCAGATTCGACGGGCGGCGGTAGAGTTGAATGTTCCGTGCCTAACCTCCCTGGACACCTTGAAAGTGGTAAAAGATGTAATTACTGAGGGTGAAAAGACCGCTGCTATGGAGATCATGTCTCTGCAGGAATATGTCAAAATGACCGCAATGCAATCATAAGCGGCTATCAATCTTCCGATGCTTAAAACAGGCAGGAATGAGTTGCCATACAGCAATACTTGTTTGGAGGGACAGCTATGCCTTCTTTAGAGAAAGCGCGAATAATTAGCAATTCTAAACAATACCATAATCTTTATATAATGGAGATCGAGGCTCCGAAAACAGCCAAAGAGTGTAAGCCCGGACAATTTCTCCACATCCGCAGCAATCCAGGACTTGATCCCCTGCTCCGCAGGCCTTTGAGCCTTTACGATGTGGATAAAGAGGCAGCGAAGATTAGTCTTCTATACAAGGTAGTGGGCAAGGGTACGGCATTATTAGCGGACATGCTACCTGGAGAAAACCTTGACATCATGGGTCCATTGGGCCGTGGTTTCTCCTTGCCGGAGTCAGCAAAAAAATGCCTCTTGGTAGGCGGGGGAGTAGGTATGGCTCCGCTGCTCTACCTGGCTCGTGAACTAAGGCGGGGCGGGAATGAGCTACTGGTTCTTTATGGGGTGGGTAATGAGAAAGAGCTGCTCGCTCTGAAGCGATTAGAAGCTATCGGAAGCCAGGTGCAGATAGCAACAATAGATGGTAGCCGTGGGTTAAAAGGCCCATTGATTCCGCCGCTTTTCTCCGTAATATTAAGTGCTGAGCATATTGAATTTATTTATAGCTGTGGACCGGAATCAATGATGAAGCTATGGCAGGAATGGGCACGGATAAATCATATAGCAGGGGAAGTTTCTTTGGAAGAATATATGGCCTGTGGTGTAGGAGCCTGTTTGGGCTGTGCCCGAAAAGCCAGGCCGGATAACGAGTTCTATGTTAAGATATGCAAGGATGGGCCAGTTTTCCGTCTGGATGAGCTGGAGTTGGAGTAGGAAAAGTCGTCGTAGTAGGAAATAAGCAAAAAATTAATGACCTTTCCACTGGTCATTAATAATTTTGATACTGCTATTAAGTTTTTGCCAACAATAAGAGTATACCCTAGTCTTATTAAAGGATTATTTTCTTCAGGTTAATTTTCGGTTAAGTTTGTAATTGATTAATAAAAAAAGTGAGGAGTAAGGGGTAAGGGGTTTAGTTTATTTCCTGCTACATCCTAACATTCAAGCTCCTACTAAATCACTATTCATCGGTGGTTATGACCCCCGGCCATGAGGGATTCCACTGCAAATAGTTATAAATATGCATCAGTGTGCATAAATATACCGCGCAGCACCCATAATAGCGATCGCCGGGTATGTAGGGAACGACCCCCGTGTCGTTCCGAATCGGGCACAACAACTCTTATGCAATAATAAGGACTTTTTTCAGTGACACCATAGCTACATGATAAGGAAATGGGAGGTAATGCCTTGGGTTTATCGGTAAATCTGGGAGGAATAAAGTTAAAAAATCCGGTAGCAGTTGCATCGGGAACCTTTGGTTATGGTTTTGAGTACGCTGACTTTATTGAGCCCGAAAGAATTGGCGCGGTAATAGTCAAAGGTACGACTCTTCATCCCCGACCCGGGAATCCGGGCCCCAGGATTTACGAGACCCCGGCCGGTATGCTAAACGCCATCGGACTGGAGAATCCAGGTATCGAGCTTTTCTTACAGGAATATCTGCCCCGGCTGCGGGAGCGACAGGTAACAGTTATTGCTAATATAGCCGGAAACAGCATCGAAGAATATGCTTTGATGGCTTCCCTCTTGCAAGGAAAGGAGGGCATAGCAGGGATTGAGCTTAATATTTCCTGCCCCAATGTAAAGCAGGGGGGTATTCAATTTGGTACTGATCCTGAAACAGTACGACAGGTAGTAAAGGCAGTAAAAAATGAAACTTCCCTTTCGGTAATACCCAAGCTTTCTCCCAATGTCACCGACATTGTTGCTATTGCCCTGGCTGCTGCCGAGGGCGGGGCCGATGCCTTGTCCATGATTAACACCCTGGGGGGAATGGCTATTGACATAAACCAGAAAAAGCCGGTTTTGGGCAATATTTTTGGAGGATTGTCGGGACCGGCGATTAAACCGATTGCCTTAAAAATGATATATCAAGTATACCGGGAGGTTGACCTTCCTATACTTGGTGGTGGAGGCATAGTCAATCATATAGATGCTATTGAATTCTTCATGGCTGGAGCTAAAGCGGTTTCCATTGGTACCGGTAACTTTGTAAATCCCTGTCTAGCGCTGGAATTGCTTGAGGGTATTGAAAAGTATATGCAGGAGCAGGGCTTTTCCAGTATTCAAGAACTGGTCGGCATAGCCCATACCTAAAAATAGAGCAAGTATACTTGATTCCACTGCAAAAACCCTTTTTGTTGCATAGGGTTGCATAATTATTACTTTTTGCAGTGGAGTGATTCTTATATAATCAAAATTAGGAGGGGATAGATTTGCAGGCCCAAGAGAGGATTATATTAGCCCTAGATGTTGATAGCCGGGAGCAAGCCCTGGCACTGGTTAAGAATTTGGCTCCTCATGTGGGGGCTTTTAAAGTAGGGATGCAGTTGTTCAATAGCTGCGGCCCCAAAATAGTAGAAGAGATTAATCAATTGGGGGGACGGGTCTTTTTAGATTTGAAGTTCCATGATATCCCTAACACCGTAGCTGCTGCCGGCAGGGTAATAACCCGTTTGAATTGCTTTATGTTTAATGTTCACGCTGCCGGAGGCCGAGAAATGATGCGCCAGGTAGTAGAAGAGGTGGAAGATGAGGCCAAAAAACTGGCGGTAGCAGCACCCTTATCCCTGGCTGTAACGGTGCTTACCAGCATATCACAGGAAGAACTGGAAGAAGAGATTGGGGTTAAAGGAACTAAACTTAAAGATCTGGTGGTCAAGTGGGCTGTTATGGCTAAAGAATGTGGAATCTCTGGTGTTGTTTCATCACCGCAAGAAGTCGAGGCCATACGGGCAGCCTGTGGCCCGGAATTTAAAATCGTCACCCCGGGTATCCGCCCCGCCTGGTCGGAGAAAAATGACCAGAAACGGATTACCACGCCAAGCCAGGCCTTGCAGATGGGGGCTGATTTTATGGTCATCGGACGGCCTATTACTCAGGCAGAAAATCCGGTGGAAGCGGCTTTAAGGATTATTAGCGAATTGGAGGAGTAGAAAAATGTTAAGCAAGGAAGAAGCTACCAGGATATTTATTGATTCTGGAGCCCTTATGGAGGGTCATTTTCGGCTTACCTCAGGGCGGCACAGCAACCAGTATATGCAATGTGCCCAGGTTCTGCAATATCCCCAGTATACTGAAAAATTGGCGGCACACATTGCGGAAAAGTTCGCTGCAGATAATATCGAAATAGTTGTAGGTCCAGCTATGGGTGGCATAATTGTGGCCTATGAGGTGGCAAGGCAGCTGGGGATTACGGCCATATTTACCGAAAGACAGGAAGGTTCCATGGTATTGCGGCGGGGTTTTGAACTGCGTCCGGGTCAGAGGGTTCTGGTAGTGGAAGATGTAGTTACCACCGGTGGTTCGGTTTGGGAAGTAATTGAGATTGTACAGAAGGCCGGGGCCGAGCTAGCGGGAGTAGCTGTTCTGGTAGACCGCAGCAATGGTGAGGTTGATTTTAAGGTTAAACAAGAAGCGGTTCTGGCCATGGACATTAAATCCTTTGCAGCTTCTGATTGCCCGCTTTGCCATGAAGGGAAATTGCCAGTGATCAAGCCAGGCAGCCGTGCTTAAGAAAGGAGAGGCTGTTATTGCGCATTTTCTTAAATGGACAGGAGATGCATTTTGCCGAGGGTGGATACCAGTATGTGTTTTTGAAACCTTATAAGCGTTCACAACAGGAGACGATTCCGCGAGAGAACGGAAAACTGCATATACAATTATATGACAACGGGGTGCAAATCCGCACCCTGATTACCCACGATGAAGTTAGCACCCTGGTAAATCGTGATCTGGCTATAGATACTAAGAACCAAAAGATATATATATTGGAGGAAGGAAGCAGGTATAAAAAAAACCCGGATGGTTCCGTAGAAATACATTCGCCGGAATAAACGGGCTATTGGGTTTTTGGCAGTGACTAGTTTTCGCTTTCTGCCAACAAACGGCTAAGATTCTCAGAGCGAGGATTAGCTATTATCGTCCAATAATTATCGTAGATTACCATACCGGGTTTGGCCCCCGAAGGTTTACGAACATTAGCGCGGAAAGTATAATCTACCGGCACCTTGTCCGCCTCTTTAGCTTTGCTGAAGTAGGCGGCCAGGTCGGCAGCTTCCTCCAGGCTAAGATCGGGTACATCATTGATAGTGCTAATCGTTTTGGGCAATTTGATTATCACATGAGTGCCCGGGATTTTACTGCTGTGCAGCCATAGATCCTGGCGTTCTGCCTGTTTCATGCTTAAGAAATCATTTTGCTGGTTGTTTCTGCCTACAAGTATTTCCAAACCGTCGGAAGACAGGAAACGACGGGGTTGGCTCTTAAGCAGTTCTTTGCGAGCACGCTGGGTATGCTCCTTGACATAACCCTGCTTTTCCAACTCTTCTCTAATTTCTTCCACTATTTCTGGGGTTTCGGCCTGTGCTATCAAGACAATTATTGATTCCAGGTAATCAATTTCCTCCTGGTTGGAAGCAAGGAGTTGCTTCAGGTGCTTTATAGCATTGCGGCTCTTGTTATAAATTTTGAAGTATTTTTGTGCATTTTGAATGGGAGTATAACGAGGGTCCAGCGGAATTTCCACTTCCTCTCCCTGATAAAAATCTTCGATTATAGCAGTTTTATCCCCTTTTTGAAATTTAAAAGCATAAGCAGTGAGCATTTCGCCCCATTCTTTATATTTCAGCTTTTCATAGGCTTTGGCCAGGTCCCCTTCCTGGAAAAATTGTTTTTTATAAGTTTTGTCCAGGCGGATCTTAATATTTCTGCTCAGGTTGACTTTCATCGATTCCAGGCGAATCATTTTTAAGCTGTCGTTGTAATAACGATCGCAGGCTTCGTTAATGCTAGAAAAATTGAGGGACTTATAGGCGGATTCATTTAAAGATAGTATGGGGTAGGGAGCAAACTCAAGCGGTTGCAAATTGCTGTAGATTACAATTGGGTGCAGCTGAGTTTGCTCGATATTCTGTAACATGGTCCTGCTGTGATGAAAAAGCCTGGAGAGTTCTAGTTCACCACATTGCTCAACCGGCAACAAGGGATCAAGACCAGCAGCCCAACAGAATTCACCGGATGAAAAAGGGCTTATTCCTGAAAAAACCTGGAAAAATGAATTAGCCAGAGTATTATTACTCCCCTGTTTCCACATCAACTGGACAAAGTCTTCATAGCTAGCTTGGAGAGGGTTAAGCTTACCTTGCTGGGGTGGGCTTACATACTCTTTGCCGGGTAATACTTCCCGGTGGGAACTCCGGTCATGACCATATTTTTTTATAGCATCAATTATCAGGTTGTTTTCCGGGTTTACCAGGATAATATTTGAATGCCGACCCATAAACTCACAAATCAAGCGCTTTATTTTCCACTCGCGAAAATCATCCAGGGCTTCAATATCGATATGAATAATCCGTTCAAAATCTACTTGTTTGATCTCCTGTATTTTGCCGCCTTCCAGATATTTACGCAATAACATGCAAAATGCCGGGGGTTTGGTTGGGTTGGGCTTTTTTATACTATCAATATGCAATCTGGCCCAACGCGAGTTGGCGGAGAGCATTAAGCGCAAGCTCCCGCTTTTTACAGTTCTAACGGATAAAACCAGCTCATCCTTCTCGGGCTGAAATATTTTATCTATTCTGCCCCCATTCAAAAGGGGATTTAATTCCTGGCACAGTGCCCGGATAGCAATACCATCAAAAGGCATAAAAACTACCTCCCTGTCAGCAAAAGTATAGCATGGCAAAACAACTTGATACAAACTGGAATAAGGAATCTTGTCCTAAAGGAATAATTAATATTAAGTCGAATTAATAATACCAACAGCAGTTATAGTTCAAACTATTAGTAAAACACAATCTAGTGATTCAACTGCAAAAAGTTATTAATTTTCATTGGATTATAAATATACTGCTGCAGTGTCCTTTATAGCGACCGAAGGGAGCATCAGTTGTGCCTGAAAGGGCGCTTCGCATGGGCAACACCTGCAGCTTGTCTCGTGACTCAAGGGGTGCCACACTAATCACCACCCCGTTAGCGCTGTATTAAAACTGCTCCGCAGTTTCTTCCGATGCTTAAAGAGTAAGATTTACTTCCAGGGAGGGACTTTACAATGAATGAATTGTTAAAAACCCTCTACCAAGATATATTACAGCAAGTAATGGTATTGGAATCATACAAAAAGGAACTTAGTATTAAAATTCTTTTGACTAAAGATGGTAGTAGCAGGCGACTGGGCTTAATATTGCGGTTTCTAAACTACGATCTGGATAAACATGAGCTTTTAGAACATGCAGCCGTACTTGCCATGTCCAACCAGGCAGATATCATATTGGAAGATTTGCAAAGACTCTATGCCTATACTGATGGGAATGATTTAATTGAGAAAATTAGAGCTGAAATTAAATTCCTGCAAAGATTTGTTAACACTATCAAGAAGTCGATAAAGCATCCCAATTCGCGAACTTTTTATGAACGGCGGATGGTTCAAGAAATAAGTAAATATGTGGTTGAGCAAGCCAGGCAATATAATGCCATGTGATCTAAATTAAACCTGAGCAGAGCAACTCCTGGGGTACTCCGGTCGAGCTCTGCTTGACTATTGTGGTAAATTATTGTATAGGATCTTTGGATAGTATGCGGGAGGTTTTTATTATGAAGCGAATGGCCAGGGTAATAGTAGCAGGGGCCCTGGGAAAAATGGGGAAGGAAACATTAAAAGCCGTTGCCGAGGATGAGGAACTTGAACTGATAGCTGCGGTTGATATTAAGGCCAAAGGGGAAAAAGTAGCTGATTTAATTGGCGTTGCCGGCTTGGATATAAGTTTGGAAAACGACCTTGATGAGGTTTTAGAAAACTACCAGCCTGATATAATGGTGGACTTTACCAACCCCCAGGCGGTTTTCAATAACGCTAGAAGCGCTTTAAAAAAAGGAGTATTCTGTGTAATTGGAACAACAGGATTAAACGAAATTGAAATCAAAGAACTGGAGAGGCTGGCGGGAGAAAAGCAAGTGGGGGTGGCCATTATCCCCAACTTTGCTATTGGGGCCGTATTGATGATGAAGTTTGCCAGTGAAGCAGCTAAATACTTTCCTGAGGTAGAAATAATTGAGCTACACCATGACCAAAAAATGGATGCCCCTTCAGGTACTGCCATAAAAACCGCCCAAATGATAAATGCGAATCGACCCTTGAGACCCCCCAGGAATGTAAGGGAATTTGAGAAAATTGCCGGTTGCCGCGGGGGAGACCTGGGCCAGGTAAGGATTCATAGTGTGCGTTTACCAGGTTTAATTGCCCACCAGGAAGTGATTTTTGGAGGTGCCGGTCAGGGTCTTAAAATAAGGCACGATTCATTTGATAGAGCTGGTTTCATGCCAGGTGTAATAATGGTAATCAAAAAAATACTCCAGCGTAGAGAACTGATTTACGGTATGGAAAAATTTCTCTAAGCTCGGGATTCAAATAACTGGTATTTCATGGGATTTCATTAAAATGAGTTGTAAAGAGGCTACAGTCAACTTTTATTGACTGTAGCCTTTTTTAATTTCAAAGTACATATCAAAGGTTTTATCCCTTCTCACATCTCCCCGAAATAGCATCTTCATGGTTGGAGACAAGCACCACTATTATGAAAAATACATATAATGCTATTGATTGTGGCTGCAGAATTATCCCCAAAGGAGGACGGAGGGTGAGTTCGCTGCTTTCAGGAACTAAAATTGCTGTTTTGGGCGGAGATGACCGAGAGCTAATTCTAATATCTGAATTGGTAAAAAGGGGAGCCGTTTTAAAAGTTGCAGGCTTTCCCAGTTCTAAATTATGCGATGGAGCTTCTGCTGTTAATAGTGTAGAAGATGCCTGCCGGGAGGCAAAAGTCGTAATTTTACCCCTGCCGGGAACCAGTTTAGAAGGAATTATTCGTGCTGTCTATGCTGAGGGAGAGCTAAAGCTTAGCGAAAAAGCGATAGATTTGTTAGCAAAAAATGCCCTGGTTATTATTGGTTCGGCGCGTCCATTTCTCAGGGAATGGGTAGGAAGTTATAAACTGCGTCTAGTGGAAATTGCCGAGATGGATGATATTGCCATAATGAATTCCATTCCAACCGCCGAAGGAGCTATTCAGATAGCCATGGAGGAATCAAATATTACGATTCATGGGAGCAGCAGTTTAATTGTTGGATTTGGCCGAATTGCCATCACTCTTGCACGCACACTCAAAGCTCTAGGGTCAGATGTTACGGTAGTGGCAAGAGATGAGGGGCAAATGGCCAGGGCCTATGAAATGGGCTGTAAAAGAGCTGGTTATTCTGAGTTGGCCGAAGCCATAAGGCATAGTGACTTTGTTTTTAATACTGTTCCCAGCATGGTTTTAAACAGAAATGTTTTAAAAAAGGCCCAATGTGACGCCATAATCATTGATCTGGCTACTCAGCCCGGGGGGACTGATTTCGAAGCAGCCAATGAATACGGTTTTAAAGCTATATTAGCTCCCGGTCTTCCTGGAAAAGTGGCGCCGGTTTCGGCTGGTAAAATTCTAGCTGAGGTGGTTCCCCGTTTAATAATAAAAGAGCTGGCTAAAATGGGGCAGAATCTAGTTTTGGAATAAAGAGGAGGTGGCAAAATGCAAAAATACCGCTTAAGGGGAGTAAAAATAGGGGTAGTTCTGACTGGTTCGCATTGTACTATTGCTGAGGCGCTCCCTCAGATTAAGAATCTAAAAGAGGAAGGAGCAGATATATACCCTATATTCTCTTATACTGTTAACGAGGTGGATAATCGTTTTTATAGAGTAGATGATTTAAAAAAAGAAATAAAAGAAATTACTGATCGGCCTTTGATTAATAGCATTGTAGGGGCTGAACCAATTGGACCTCAAAAACTCCTGGATATTGTGGTAGTTATGCCGGCTACCGGTAATACCATCGCCAAGCTCGCCAATGGAATCGTTGATACTCCTGCCTTAATGGCAGTAAAAGGCCAGCTAAGGAACCAAAGACCGGTGGTAATCGCTATATCCACCAATGATGCTCTGGGCATAAATGCCAGGAATATTGGAATGCTCATTAACACGAAAAACATATTTTTTGTTCCATTCCGGCAGGATAGTCCGTTAGAAAAAGTTAATTCGCTGGTTGCTTGTATGGAAAAGGTAGTCGATACGGTAGTCTTAGCTCTACAAGGTAAACAAATACAGCCAGTTCTCCTTGGTCCTGCTTGATGTTTTAGCAAACTATTTTGTTGCCTTTATCACAAGCGCCCCATTTTCCTTGAGAATGGAAGAAGCATTGTGCTAAAATACAGAATAACATTTAACGGGAGGCAGGATTTGTGGTAGAGGGCGTTAGACTTGCTATAGTTGGAGCAACAGGTGCTGTAGGGCAGGAAATGATGAAGATTCTGGAAGAGCGGGAGTTTAAAGTTAAGGAGCTAATTTGCCTGGCTGACCCTCGCGAAGAAGGAAACAAAGTAAGATTCAGAGATGAAGATCTTACGGTTAAAGCAGTTAATGCTGCGGCTTTCAAACAGGCAGATATAGCTTTATTTGCGGTTAATACTGATATAAGTAAGGCTCTGGCTCCGCTGGCCCGGGAGAATAATTGCCTGGTAATTGATAATAGTTATGCTTTCAGACTGGAGGAAAATGTGCCTCTGGTAGTTCCCGAGGTAAATCCGGAAGACATTGCTAAGCATCAGGGTATTATTGCTAATCCCAATTGTTCTACCACCATTATGGTTGTAGCGTTAAACCCTATTCATAAGGCAGCTCGCTTAAAAAGGGTATTGGTGTCGACTTACCAGGCGGTTTCTGGAGCCGGAAAAGCTGGAATAGATGAGCTGGAACAGCATGTCCGGGCTTACTTGGCTGGGGATGATATAGTTCCTGAGGTTTTCCAACATCCCATAGCCTTTAACCTGATTCCGCATATTGATGATTTTCTACCAGATAATTATACCCGCGAAGAAATGAAGTTGGTTTGGGAGACCCGTAAGATAATGCACGCTCCGGATTTGAAGATTGCTGCTACGGCAGTT